>Ga0233427_10000029_pt1 | contig 188590 bp, 154 predicted proteins | sample SI_118_April2016_5_FD_179885 | JGI IMG/M metagenome (GOLD analysis project Ga0233427, IMG submission 179885) | Seawater microbial communities from Saanich Inlet, British Columbia, Canada - SI_118_April2016_100_MG | ecosystem: Environmental > Aquatic > Marine > Inlet | place: Canada: British...
ATTGACGTTTTTTGAGGTTTTTTGAGTCAAAAAGCACTAAAAATGGTCAAAAAGAGGTGAAAATGGTGCGTTTTAGGTTAATTTGAGTTTACCTAAACCTTCGGCATATCCTCCTCGGTTAATTCAGCTACTTCATAAGCCCCTTAAATACGTCAGGGATACATTTTAAGGCTGGAATGACCGTCACCTTCTTTGGCTTGACTAATGAGCCTGTAAGCTTGTAGATTTCTATCGCCCCAGAGTATTTGAAAGAGTAAGAGTCTGATTGAAGTAATCTGGGGGGATTATCAGTTGTTAACTTCAATTTTCTAAAATCTCAATCCCAAGACGGAAACATCATCAACTTGGCTATAGCTGGACTGCCATCCTTCAAATATTTCCCTTAATTTCTGTTTTTGATTTATAACTATCAATTACATATCGGCACAATTCATTTATTTCTTATTCTTAATTCCCTCGTAAAAAAGAATAATTTAATCCACTAATAGAATTAGTTGTGCTGCATCTTTGAATAATAGGGGGAGCGAAAGCGACGATAAGCCTACTCAATTGAGTGGGCTTTTTCATGTCATTTTTTTCGAAAGTCGGCCATTTTAGGGCCCACTCCAGGCCCGAACAAATCGCTTTCTCCTCGTGGCATCCGAGGCCGGTCAAGATTTTTGGCCTTTCTTCCAAAAGGATCCTTCGGTCTTTTTGGGCGAATATTATCTCGATTCTCCTTTTTCGTCTTGTTCGGGTCTTTATTAAAGAGCCGGTATCGCTCTCCGTTGAAATTCTTTCTCAACCGAATCCTTTTGCGGCCCTTTTCGACCAGCTCATCAGCGCTTCTTTCTTTGGACTTGTTTTTTGATCCAAAATGATCCGATTGAGACTTCCTCTCATTCTTACCTATGGGAGAGCCAAAATGATCCTTCTGATTTGGACGATCCACTTTTGAGACCGAACTCTTGAAGTGATCGGATTCTGTGGACTTCTCTTTCTTCCCAACGGCCGATGCGAAATAGTCATTTTGTCGACCTGCTTTACTCGGCTTTTTCACCTTATTACCAAAATGAGAATCTTGTTGGGAACGTGTGCCCTTACCCACTTTTGAAGAGTAGTGGTCACTCATTTGCCCTCGCTCACTGGGCTTCTTATTCTTTGATGAAAACGAAGAGGCTAATTGTCCTCTTTCTGAAGGCTTCTTGACTTTTGAACCAAAGGCGCTACTGAGTTGTCCTCGGCTTTTCTTTTTTCCTGCTTTGAGTGAGAACGCACTTTTTAAAAGGGTTCGCTCTTTTGAGCTCTTCAGCTTTTTGGAAAACGGACTGGACATCAGACCTTTTTCGATAGATGCATAAGGGTTGCTGAAAAAATCTCCCAGTGCGGATTGTTCTTTCTTTTGACCAACACATAGTTGTGACGCTAAAAGAAGGGTCAATATTATGGCAATCAAGCGCATAGAGCCTACTAAGATACCGAGTTCTTAGTCTACCAAGTAGAGAGACTCGATTTGATCAACATTGAAATGTTGCTGAAACCGAACTAGTTCTTTCTTAAATGCACGGTCCGGGGAGAAGGATTCAGAGTCTTCGTCACTTGAGATTAAATTGAATTCTGTCAAGGAGTCGTAGACCGCTTGATCATCTATGCGGTTCCTTAAGTCTGATATACCGATAGCATGAAGAATTAAGCATAAAGGAACGTATGGGTGTGTACTGATGTCCCCTAAGCACAAGTGGGCATAGTAGCCGGATACTTGATGCAATAATTGTGGAATGGGAAATGAAGTGGCTAAGCTCTTGTAAAGGATTTCAATTGTAAAGCTCCAAACCCCAAGGGATGCAGATGGGATCGGTTGGGAGGGGATGTTCGAATCCCATTGACCCTCGATAAGGGTGAATAGATCGGAGTCAGGTTTAGATTTCGCGGTGAAAAGGATGAAGCTGCCGATTTGAAGGTGACCCGTGGTGGATTTTTTCTGCGCTCTCGTAAAGAGGGAAATTAGACCACGATCATGTGTGAAACAGCTTAGAATGATGGCGGAATCAGAGTAAGGAACACGTCTTAGAATGACACCCCTATCCTTTATCATGTCAATGATTGAACATTATTTTGGATACTTGACCGTTGCTTCCGTCGGGCGCAGAAGCAAAGACTAGATACACCCCACTTGGTACCCGAATTCCCTGGTTATCTTGTCCAGTCCAAGTAGCGGAACCACCATTACTCAAGGTCTCATACATAAGGTTTCCGGATGCATCAGTGATTCGTACCCTACTTTCAGACCCCATGCCAGTAATAGAAATCAAACCATCGTATCCACTAGAAACGGGGTTTGGAAACACTTCTAATTCTTCGGCAAAATCAGCAGGCTCTGTTGCGTCCGAACGATAAGCCTGAAGCCCTTTTTCTGTAGCTAAAAAGACTTCACCCGAGCTTGGTTGAACGGCGATATTCTGGATGTTGTTGCTGAGCAGCGGGCTATCTTCTTGAGTATACCTTCCAAGTTGCTCCTGACCATCTTCAGATATTAAGAAAAGACCTGCGCCCTTTGCCCCAATCCATTTACGATTGGCGCCATCAATTGCAATGCTTTGTACGGCGTCAGATTCGAATAGGTAGCCATTGTATCCATCTTGGCTTACAATGATCTTTTGTACCCCTTCGAAACCTGTAGAGAAAACACTTTCAGGATTAAATATGATGCCGATTCCCGCATCAGTTCCTATCCATAACTCGCCATCGCGGTCTTCAACAAATGAGAGAACGTTGTCGCTGGGGAGGCTGCCTTTAGCTGGTGAACTATTAATTATCCTGAAATCATCATCAGATGTGTTTCGTGGGGTACCGGCTGGGTCATATATAACTAGACCTTCATTTTTTAGTGAGAAAACAATCAAATCAGATTCTAGAACGACAAGATCTTTGGTGATAGGCGATGGAAAATCTGAGAAGTCAATTAACGTCCATGTGCCATCGTTATGAAGCGCTTTTAGCGGATGACTTGACAAGCTGTTCAAAATCCAAATGTTGCCCCTCGAATCAACTCCCGCATCCGTTATACCATAATAGTCGGCATCAACGTCGGACCGGTCTTCAATCGAGCTATTGAACTCATTGAAGAGTTGAATAGGCGCATTGTCGTGATTAAGTTGCAATAGCCCAGCCCCGTCAAGTGCGAGATATCGAAATTCATCATTTTGAACCAGTTGAACAGGGTTCCGAACCCCAACGCTCAGAAGAATATTAAGATCAATACTATTCCACGCTAATTCGTCGTAGGAATGAATAAGTGGACTGTTAAAGGTGAATTCATTACCGCCCGGCAGCGCAATAATTTGGTCATCGATGTTAGAGATCCTGCTGATTTGCGCTGAAGATGGAGAGCTAATAGCCAGAAGTTGGGAATTGTATTGATTTTCGAAGGTGGTGATGACGCCGCCATATTGCGCATCGGCAATGGTGATATTCCCATCTCTCAATTTAATCGCCATCTGCCCTTTAATGCCATCTGCGCCATCTCCATACGTGAAGATGTGAGTTTGATATTCAAGATCAAATGAGTGTTGTTCAACCGCGTCGAAAAGTGAGGCTATGATGAAATCATCTTCGACCGTAATTGAGCGAATCTCTCGATTTTCAACCCAAGTTGTACGGGTAAAAGCAGTGTCTTCGAGCTTGTAGATGTAATCGAGCATGAAGCTGTCGTTGACCGAAACAACAAATAGGTCATCACCGAGTTCAAAGAATTGCGTGATGACGCCATCGGGATGATTGATGTCTAACTCCTCAAACGTGGGATTCGTGTAAAAGCTCTCTTTACGCGTTCTGAAGGTCCCAATCGAGGAGGTAAAGTAAATGTTGGAGCTGTTTACAAGACCTTCTGTTGGAATCACATTGTTGCCTCCGATTACGACCTCTCCCCTTTCGAGAATATTGTAAGAATTTAAATCGAGCTGCAGGATACCAAATCCTGTAAACAGCAAGGCCAGATCCCCGTCAAATTCAATATCGTTGATGGCCTTGTCGCCAATTATGTTGCTAGTAGCAACAGCGGGCTGGTTGATTATCGTTACACCTGATTCTAAAATGTCAATGTTACCATCTGAATACCCGATGATGCACAAGTCATGCTCGAAGGAAGAAATAAAGGAGGTGATTCCGGTGCTTGTTAGATGATTGATTTTGGTGAGGGCAGTTAAAGACTGATCCTCTTTGTCATAGACTAGCAGACCGTACTCATTTGCGTATACCAGTTTTTGAGAAAGCTCGCCAACCCATTTAAAATTTTCCATTGGGAGATGAGATCTCCATTGTCCAACTTGATGCTGGGCCAAACCTGAAATTGATAGGGTAAGAAAAAGCAGGGCGCTGAAGTACTTCACTGCGGGATTAACGATGAATTTGGCGAAAATGATATGAAATGGCACAAACACTTGATTAACAGCCTGTTATGGACTTCTCTTGTAATAAGAGATCGAGACGGTGTGAATATCGCGCATCCATTTTGATGGGGGATGTGAATAGAGGCTTATTTCTATGTTTCATGTGAAACATGCTTTTCCAAAGCGATCATGAGTACAGAAATGTCCACCGGTTTAACTCCAGGAATTCTACTTGCTTGTCCAAGATTCACTGGCTGATGTTGCTGAAGTTTTTCTCGAGATTCTGTTGAAATGCTCTGGTGTATTTCAAAATTGAAAGGGGTTGGAATTTTGACCTTGTCTAAATTCAACATTTTCTGGGCCATTTCCCTTTCTCGTTTGATATAGCCGGCATATTTGATGAGTACTTCAGTGGCTTCAATCACTTCTTCTTGATAGTGCCCAGAAGCATTGGTTTTGGAAAACTCTCTCGAAAGCGGAATGAGATCTTCCAGTTTTACGTTTGGCCGTAGAAGCAAGCTTTCAATTTTGACACTCTGAGAAATTGGTTTTGAGCTTTGATCAATCAAATAGTCGTTAGCCTCAGTTGGTGTGATACTGCTTTTTTTGACAGCCCGCAGCAGTGAGGTCTTCTGCTTCTCCTTTTCTTTCAACCGGTCCATTCTTTCGTCGCTGACTAATCCAAGCTCATGAGCTATCGGAGTCAGTCGAATGTCTGCGCTATCCTGACGTAGTGTGATCCGATATTCGGCGCGAGAAGTAAACATGCGATACGGCTCGTCAGTTCCTTTGGTTATGAGGTCGTCAATGAGGACACCGATATATGCTTGTTCACGAGTGAGAACTAAGGCTTCTTGCGAAGTGTTTTTGCGATGTGCGTTAATACCAGCCATCAATCCTTGAGCAGCGGCTTCTTCATATCCAGTTGTTCCATTAATCTGTCCAGCAAAGAATAGGTTCTGAATGTTTTTGGTTTCAAGTGACAGATTGAGCTGGGTAGGAGGGAAGAAATCGTATTCAATAGCGTAACCAGGTCTAAATAAGACCGCATTTTCAAAGCCAGGAATGTGCTTAATGGCTTTTTGTTGAACCTCCAGTGGGAGTGAGGTCGAGAAGCCATTGACATAAACTTCGTGCGTTTTCCAACCTTCCGGCTCAACGAAAATTTGATGCCTGTCTTTATCTGCAAACCGCTGCACCTTATCCTCTACAGAAGGGCAATAACGAGGACCTATCGACTGTATTTGGCCATTATAGAGCGGAGACTGTGATATGCTGTCATTGATTATTTCATGAACCGTGTTGTTGGTATAGGTGATGTGACAATCCCTTTGCTTTTTAATTGGATATCGATTTAGAAATGAGAAGGATCTAGCATCCGAGTCTCCCACTTGGGCCTCCATTTTATCATAGTCGAGCGAGCGCCCGTCAATACGCGGTGGAGTTCCCGTTTTCATTCGACCACTATTGAAGCCTAATGAGACCAATTGTTCAGTGATCCCTTGTGAAGACTTCTCTCCCATTCGGCCTCCGCCTAGCTGCTTTTCTCCTACATGAATGACTCCGTTCATGAATGTTCCTGCGGTTAGAATCACCGACTTCGCCTTAAGATTGATTCCGAGTGAGGTCGAAACACCGACAGCGATATTGGATTCTAGTAGAATGCCTGTAACGGAATCTTGCCAGAAGTATAGATTCGGAGTATCCTCCAGCATTTCTCTCCATTTCGTGGTGAATAATGCGCGGTCGTTTTGAGTCCTTGGACTCCACATGGCAGGTCCCTTGGATCTATTGAGCATTCTGAACTGAATAGCACTGTAGTCACTCACAAGCCCTGAGTATCCTCCCAAAGCATCAATTTCACGGACGATTTGTCCCTTAGCTACACCACCCATAGCTGGGTTGCATGACATCTGAGCGAATTTGGTCATATCCATGGTAACCAATAGCGTTTTTGAGCCGAGCTTGGCAGCGGCGACTGCGGCTTCACAACCCGCGTGACCACCACCTACAACGATTATGTCAAATTCCTGCGTCATAATGTTTCACATGAAACTTTAGCCTGGTTAATGTAGAAATCTTCTTTCTCGCTCATTTCCTTCTTTTCGTCTGACGTATGGTCATTTAATCCAACAAGGTGGAGGAGACCATGGATTATGATTCGAAGAAGTTCGTCGAAGAATGATTCACCAAACTCCGTAGCGTTCGTCTTGATCATGTCCACATTCAGATAGATTTCTCCCTCGAGTATCCCAACTTCATCGCTCAGGTCGAAGGTTAGAACGTCAGTAGAGTAGTGGTGGTTTAAATGTTTGATATTCAAATCAGTATGGTCGGAATCGGGAAGGAGAATTACGTTTATTGTCTTCGGATTCTGGTTGAAATCAGTAGATATATGCTGATACGCGTGAAACCCTAACTCAGATAGCAACTCCAAGTTGGCGTTTGTTTCTACTTCAGGAAATATGTGAAAATCAGACCTCTCCATTTCGGCCTGCAAAGTTACGCCTCTGCTACAACAGGAACGTTTAAGCTGAATGTCATTTTGATGCTGGACCCATTTTCAAGAAACTCCAACTCATCAGCAAGATTTCTGATGATGAATATTCCGCGGCCGCTGGCCTTTTCGATGTTTTCAGGTTGGGTCGGGTCAGGAAGGTTTTCATGATCAAAACCGTCACCATCATCATGAACGTAAATATTGAGTTCATCGTCTTGAATTTCTACTCTCAACTTGACAGATTTGCTTGCGTCATCAGATGAACCATGATGAATTGCATTGAGCGTGGCTTCTGTACATGCCACCATGACGTTTCCGAATACTGTATCTGGAATTGTTCCTTGTTCGGCAAGACCTTCAATGGCGTTCTCCACCAGAGAAAGATTCTGAATATCTGCGGGAAATGAGAGTTCGAAATGGTTGCTGAACATGATCAATCGGAGAAAGTACTAAAGTAGCGATTTACTCTTTTTCGATAAAAAGGTTTCAAATTGGGAGGAACAGTTTTGTACAATTCAACTTCCCGTTCTTTATTCTGCAAGTATAGTTCCCATATTTCTTCAGGAACATCATATGAAATAGTAGAGCTTTTGCTTTGGCGCTCTTTGTCTAGTTCTCGCTCTCGATCTGCCTTCTCTGATTCGAGCAATTTGGTCAAAATGTCCTGCTGTCGTTGCATCGTTTGAGCACTAATCTTCCCGTAAAGAATATCTTCTTCGGTCTGTTCCATGAGCTCTTGAATTTCTTGTAGTGCGTTACCACCTTGCTTCCCGCCTTTCTCTTCGCTTAATGATTCGGAAAGTTGCCTCAATTGCTGACGAATAGCAGCCTGTTGGGCGGCCATTTGACTCAGCTCCTTGCTCATGCCCGGCATGCCAGGCATTCCCCCTGGCTTTTTACCATTTGGATTCTGCCCTTTTTCCATGGCTTCTTTCAACTTCTGAAGTTGTTTGTTCAAATTCTTCTGCATTTTCTTCATGTCACCTGCAGAGGGCTTCCCGCCTGGCTTATTGCCAGGATTCTTACACGCCCCTTTACCAAAAGCCTTTTCGCTTAGGTCGCTTTGCATGTCTCGAATGATTTCGTCAAAGAGGAGTGCTAGATTATTCAACGAGGTCATGGCTAATTGCTGCCGCTGCACAGCCATTTCCTTATATCTCCTCTCCTGATTTGGAGGCTGATTTGTGAGGTTCGAAAGAGCCTTGTCCATGTTGTGTTTCACAGATGTGATTTCATCATTGATTACTCGATCGAGTTGGGGAACTCTTTTGCTCAAGGCCAGGAGCGAATCTTCAACAGTCTTAACATCATCTACAATGTCCTTTTGAGTCTTTGCTAATTGGATGTACTTTGGGTCGCTGAGCTTGGTCCCTTTTATGTTTTCCATCACATCCTCCTGAGCGTGGGATAAGTCAACGATGTTCTCCAAGAGCTGTCTCATGTCATCAAGATTTTCAGCTTGTTGATCTTGGGCCATCTGTTCTTGGAACTGACTCAAGGATTCCTGCATTTCTTCAAGATTCTCTTTGGCCCCTTCTTGGCTTTCCTTTCCTTTTTTCCTCTTACCCCCACTTAAATCATCCGCGGCTTCTTCCATTTTTTGAGAAGCTTCTTCCGCTTTTTCTTCTGCAGACTCAGGCAGCTCGTTTGGCTCTTCAAGTTCCTTATTCATCTCCTCGAGCTCCTCAAGCTCTTCTTGAAGTTCTTCAAGCTCCTCATTCAGCTCTTCTTGCTTCTCACTTAATTCATCTTCGGAATTTTGCTTGTTGTCAGTCTCTTCGATGAGCTCTTCCTGTTCTTTTATCAACTCATCCACTTTTTGAATAGACTCATCAAGTTTCTTTTCAAACTCCAATTGCTTAAACAGTTCTAAGGTTCTATCAAGCTGTTTTTCGAGCTTTTCATGGTCCATTTCCATCTGCTCCAAGGTCTTAAGCATTTCTTCCTTGCTAAGCTCCTCTAACAGCTCATTCCACTCCTCATATTTTTCTTTGAATTCATCATCAAAGAGTTCTTCGAACATCTTTTGAATCTGTTCTTGCTTTTGCATGAGGTCTTCATCCATCTGCTCAAAACGGCTTAGCTTTTCCTGCTCGGTTCTTTGAAGAGTCGATTTTTCTTCCAAATTTTTAATCATCTCCTTCTGTTGCTTCAGGAGGTCTTCTAGGCGCTCGCGATCTTGCCATTCTGGCTTTTTCTTTTGAAGCAGGTCCTTTTTAAGGGCGTCTATTTCCTCCTGCATATCAGTGAGCTCGTCCATATTGGTCTCGAGCGCCTTCTTTGACTCATCGCTTTGAGACTCAGCTTGCGTCTTCATGTCGTCCAGCGAAGGCACCGTATAAGTCCATTTGGCGCTACGAGTCGATTTTGCTCCATTGATCCCATCATTATCCCAGACTTCGAAAAAGTATTCGATCTTTTGTCCAGGGGTCGTGATGAGGCTATCAACGTTCCACAAGTGTGAGAGCGTTTGTTGAGCTCGATCAGCGATTGGGAGGGCGATTATTTGGGAAGTTGTGAACCCACTTGTAGTCATCGACACGTTAAATGTGGCCTTGCTTATTCCGTAATCGTCAGAGCACTCCCCATTGAAGTACCTGAAGGATAGGTTTGAACTATCCACGTGTTCGTAAATCTTGATGGCAGGGAATTGATCTGGAATAATGGCAATTGCGATGGTTGCTGTATCAGAAAGAGAAGTGTTGTTAGTGATGACGATGAGGTTTTGACCCTCGGTCATACGAGATTTATAAACGCCAATATTATCCTCAATTTCAATCGGCATACTCATGCCATCTTCAGCAATTTGGAGTGTTTTCGACTTTGAAGTCAAGAACTGAAAGTTTAATTCCGTTCCCTCTGGGATTTCCAGTCGAGATCGATTTGTGAAAGATTCATTTTTAAGCCCAGTATAGGCCGGGTAATCAGCGTATACCTCCGTTTCTACCAATCTCGGCTTAGGGAGCACAGTGATGCTATGAGCGGCTGAATAAACAGAAGCACCGCGCAACTGGAAATCTAGATCCTTTCGAACATTTTTGAAGAGAAATGAGAAGCTTCCCGTAGAGAGTCGTTTCATCCTGAATTCGGCATCATTCATGAGAACGAACGCATTTTCTGGGACGGCCTTTCCTTCTGCAGAGACGACGATTTCCAGATCATTCCCTTCAGCAACTTGTAGAAGTTGATTTTCGAGATTGAAAGTAAATGGAGCCGGCGGGATGAATGATTTATTGAATTGGACCAGACGAGAACCACTTTCCATCAGCAGTGAAGAGTCCCAAAGAAGAATTATACAGGCCAACAGCATGGGGATGATGGCAACCCTTAATATTTGAAGGCTTGACCTAAGATTTACGGTCTGGCTAAAATCAAAATCCACAAAACGGAGAGATTTCTGTTCCAAGCTGGCATGGACGAGGGCATTGTTTTGCCGTTCGTTTTCCAGAGCCAAAAAATTGAGGAGTTGATCCTCAACTTGTGGAATATCGCGTCCAATTTCTAAAGCCAGGTCGTGGTTTGATCGAGAAGGAAGGAGCCGGAGCCATCTGAGGAAGGGAATGAATAGCAAGTAGCCAAGGACGCTCAAGGTGGTGGCAACGAACGAAAAGAAGAGAATTGTCCGTTCTGATATCCCTAGGCGCAATTCGTACTCCATCAAGGAAAGCGCAATCCAGACACCAACTAATAGCGATGACGAGATGATTCCCCCGGTGATCATTTGCTTCACCTGGAGCTTTCTCGAATAGCGTTGAAGGTTTTCTTTTATTTCCATGGAATCGGACCCGACTCTCAAAGATATCATCGGAGACAGAGCTTAGCTGTTAAGTACGGTTAAAGATTCTCTGCACCTTGAATTTCAATCGTTTCTGGCTCTCTATCTTTGCGCGCTTAAATTTTTAGAAGTGAGCGAAGTAAGAGTACGATTTGCGCCTAGTCCAACTGGCCCATTACACATGGGTGGCGTTCGAACAGCGTTGTTCAATTTTTTGTTTGCTCGAAGGAGCGGAGGGAAGTTCATCCTTCGGGTTGAAGACACGGATCAGGCGAGGTATGTTCCTGGCGCTGAGGACTATATAAAAGAGGCGCTGGAGTGGGCAGGCATGGTGCCTGATGAAAGTCCATGGAACGAAGGAGAGTTTGGACCTTATCGTCAATCCGACCGCAAAGAGATATATAGACAGTATGCAGATCAGCTTATTGAGTCCGGACACGCATACTACGCATTTGATACACAAGAAGAGTTAGGGGAGATGCGAGAGCGTCTAAAAAGAGCCAAAGTGCCGAACCCGCAATACAATTCATCGGTTCGAATGACGATGATAAACTCGTTGACCCTTTCAGCAGACGAGGTTAATGCAAAGTTGACCGCAGGCGAGCCATACACGATTAGGGTGAAAATTCCTCGAAATGAAGACGTCAGGTTTGAAGACATCATTCGGGGTTGGGTTCAGGTCAATTCCTCAAACTTGGATGATAAGGTAATCTTCAAGTCTGATGGAATGCCAACATATCATCTAGCCAATATTGTTGATGATCACCTGATGAAGATATCGCACGTGATTCGAGGAGAAGAGTGGTTGCCGAGCGCGCCATTGCACGTCCTTTTATATCGTTTTTTGGGCTGGGAAGACACTCGTCCCGAATTCGCTCACCTTCCTTTAATTCTTCGCCCTGACGGGAATGGTAAATTGAGCAAGAGGGATGGCGACCGGCTAAGGTTTCCAGTATTCCCACTCGATTGGACAGATCCTAGTACTGGTGAAATCTCTTCTGGTTACCGCGAAAAAGGATACTACTCAGAGGCCTTCATAAACATGCTGGCATTTCTTGGTTGGAATCCCGGAACTGAAAAAGAACTTTATACACTTAGCGAACTCATTGAAGATTTCACGTTGGAGCGAGTCGGTAAGTCCGGGGCAAAATTTGATGCGGACAAAACGAATTGGTATAATCAACAATTCCTTCGTTCAAAATCAACGGAGGAGTTGGCATTTGCGCTTGGTCCTCATCTAGAGGAGGCGGGCATTGCTTTTACGACCGAACAGACCAATACTTTTGTCGAATTGATGAAGGAGCGAGCGTTTTTTGTTGCGGACATGATGGAAGGCGAGTATCTATTTGCAGCCCCTGCTGAATATGACGAAAAAACGATCCGTAAAAAATGGAAGGAAAACAGCCCATTGATCGTTGAGGAGCTTATTACGCTCTATGAAGCCGCCACAGATTTTGAATCTACGAAGTTGCAGGCTCTATTTATGAACTATCTCGAAGAAAAAGAATTAGGAATGGGCGCGGCTATGCCTCTACTTCGAGTTTTAATTACAGGGCAACCAGCCGGACCAGGCATGTTTGACATAATGGAGTTTCTCGGGAAGCAGGAATCAACGCGACGATTGTCAGATGGTCTAAGAAAGATTCAGGATGGACAGAATTGAAATTAGAGGACTTCGATTCAAGGCGTTTCATGGGTGCCATGCAGAAGAGCGTTTGACAGGTGGAGTATTCGAAACCGACATTGTCATTCTAACCGATAATACGATTCCAGCAAAGAACGATAGCATTCAGGAGGCGATCGATTACGTTGAAGTCATGGATATCGTGAAACAAATCATGGGCATTCCAAAAAACCTTATTGAAACAGTGGCTGCTGACATTGCTGATCGGATGATAGAAGCCTTTCCTCGCGCGGAAGAAGTTGAGGTGGTCGTTCGCAAAATGGCACCCCCTGTTCACCACGAATTGGATTATGTATCTGTGGTCACCACGCGTAAAAGGAGATTGAATAAGTAGTAAATTCGCCCACTCTAAAAGGTCTCGTGGCCGAGTGGCTAGGCAGTGGTCTGCAAAACCATCTACAGCGGTTCGAATCCGCTCGAGACCTCCAAATTTCCTCCAACATAAACCTCAGTCATCTCTGGGGTTTTTTTGGTTAATCCTGCATTGTGAATCGACTACTTCTTTTTGTGATTTTGAGTGGCTTGGTACTGCTCTTCGATCTATACGCCTACCAAGGGCTAAAATTCATTAGTGCATCATGGTGGGAACCAGTCCAACGTGCAGTTAAAATATTGTTCTGGGTCCTCACAGCGATAACGCTTCTATCCTTCATTTTATACGAACCACTATCAAATACACAGGGAGGAAGAAGTGTATTAGCCATCATTGCTACCATTGGCGTTGCCAACATTCTGGGGAAGCTACTATTTGCAATTTGGCTTTTGGTTGCAGATGGATGGCGAGCAATCCAATGGGTTTGGAGCAAGTTGAACCCGCAAATCAAGGACACTGAAACTGGAATTAGCCGGAATGAATTCATTACAGGAGTGGGGGCCGTTTCGGCAACGCTGCCTCTACTCACAATGGGGTGGGGAGTGCTCAGCGGGGCACATGATTATACTATTAGGAAGAGAGATCTCAAGCTGAAGAATCTCCCGCCGGCCTTCGAAGGCTATCGCATCGTTCAAATTTCGGACATCCATGTCGGCTCATTTTGGAGTAAAAGAGCAGTTGAAAGAGGGGTTAAGTTGATCAATGATCAGCTAGGCGACGCCATCTTTTTTACTGGAGATTTAGTGAACAATAAGTCGGACGAACTCAATGGATGGACGGAACTTTTTGGACAATTGAAGGCGCCAGATGGGGTCTTTAGCATCCTTGGGAATCACGATTACGGTGATTATGTTCCTTGGGATAGTCCAGAAGATAAAGTCAACAACCTATCCAATCTCAAGCAGATTCAGAAAGACATGGGATTTACTCATTAACGAGAATAGAATTATTGAACGCGAGGGAGACACAATCGCGATTCTAGGAGTAGAGAATTGGGGAGGCAAAGGCCGTTTTCCAAAATATGGAGACTTGGCGTCTGCATATCAAGGAACAGAAAACCAAAAAGTAAAGCTCTTATTGTCACATGATCCAAGCCACTGGCGAGGAGAAGTGACCAAGAATTATAAGGATATTGATGTGACATTTTCTGGCCACACGCACGGGATGCAATTTGGAATTGAAGTCGGTCAAATTAAATGGAGCCCTGTGAAGTACTTCTATCCTGAATGGGCCGATTTGTATCGAGAAGAAGAGCAAATGCTCTACGTAAATCGGGGATTCGGATACATTGGTTATCCGGGCAGGTTCGGAATTCTACCGGAGATTACTGTGTTTACATTGACTCAGCAGGGGTAGGGATTTTCAATGGCAATCTCAACTTAAACTGTAAACGTTCAGGGGGTTGCGTTGTTTCAAAAGACCAGTTGTTGTGCTCTGCAATTCGATTTATCATGTATAGATTCAGGCCGCTGCCACCGAGAATTTTATAATTCTCTTCAGACGTAAGATAGAATCGATTGAAGACACGCTTGAGGAAGCCGGCGGGGATTTCTGGATTGGAACACTCGAGATTTAAATTAATCGAGCCACCATGTTCTTCTACATCAAACTTTACAAATCCTTCTTGCGTCAGCTTAAAGGCACTATCAAGCAGGCTGAATGTCACTTGATGAAGCCGATCTATACTGGCTATTCGAGAAGATTCTCCAATTTGAACCTGAACAATAAAATCAACGCCTTTGTCATCGAATAGCTGCTGGAAATTAGAACAGATAGTCTCAAGCTCTTCCTTTACATCGAGAGTTTGAGATGTTGACTTCATTTGAGATAAGTCTGATTCGAATTCTAAAATGTTTTCTATCAACCACATTAAGTTCTCACTGGAAAAAGCTAACAAGGCGATTTTCTCATTTAGTTGAGAATCCTGGTTGCTCTTTTGAATCACCCCGAGCAAAGCATTCAATGCGCTCACCAGGCCACGAACGTCACTCCGGAGAGTTGTTAGGCAGAGCTCATTGTCATTTTTCAATTGCTCTAGTCGAGACGTGCTCATTTCGATTCGCTGTGATTGATCCTGAATCTTCGTGCTTCTGGCCTGAAGGGCTTCAAATTGATCCTTGTAGGCCTTCGCCTCAAAAACCCTTTTCCTATTTGCAATTATATATGCTGAAACGAGTATAAGCAGGATTCCAATTATTGTAAACAGACTGAAAAGCAACGTTTCTCGCTTCTTAATTTCGGTAGCCCCAGATTCCAAGGTCTTTTTAAGGGTGGAGTTCTCAGATTCAACCTTCCTCTGATTATAAAACGCCTCCATCTCGCTGATCAATGCTTTTTTATCCGCTTCATTGAGGCTATCCTGATAGTTGGATGATGCAACCACATATTCATAGGCTTTTTCTGGTTGATCCGCCGAGAAATAGGCTTTCCCTAATTCTTCGTAAATGTGGGGAGTGAGGGAGGCCTGCTCGTATCTCTTGGACATCTCAAGGCTTTTCTCAAGAAGCTCAAAGGCCTCATTTGTCCTAGACATCTTATTGAGGATGATGGCCTTGTTCAGATAGCTGACGCTCAAGCTCGCATTATCATTCAGCTGACGCTTATACTCAATGCTCTTATTTTGGTAAGTCAAGGCATTTTCCAGATCATTGGTCTCTTCATAGACATTAGCCAGGGTATTGTAATTGTAGCTGAGGTATTTTAAGTTCCCGTCAGATTTGTTCAGCTCAATAGCCTCTTGGAGATATTCCTTGGCTAGTTGATATTCTCCCAACAACTTGTATGCGCTCCCGATGTTATTGAGGACAGATGCAATTCCGGTGATGTTGTCGCTTGCTCGAGCGATTTCTAATGCCCGTTCAAAATGCTCAATCGACTCATGTAGAAGCCCCTGTTCCTTTTTAATAATTCCAATTTGGATCAAGGAAACCCGTGTCCATTCTGATTGATCTGAAGTCTCTTCCAATGAAAGGGTATGAAATAGATGTTCGAGGGCTTCATTGAATAAACCCATGTTCCTGTATCCAAGACCTTGGTAATACTCAGATTCACAGATCAATGCGGTATCATTCAGCCTGATGGCCAAATCAAGAAGGGACTCATATACTATGACACTCTTGTGATGCGCATTAAGCCCACGATACTTCTTAGCTACATTTCGGAAAAACTGAAGGCTGCTTGTGTCCAAATCATGATTGAACGAAACCCATAAGCTATCAAGAGTTGAAATAGCCAAATCGCGATTTGATGTATTTAGATTGTCTAGGCTTTCCTCCAGCCCGAAGTCTGACTGCGCTGACGAAGTTGTGAAACTCACAGTTCCAACAAGCGCCAGGATAAATATCACAGTCCACAAAGACGGGTTATATGTAGGCATGATGTGAGTCAAGGGCTGTTAAAATCAATCTTTATTTTGAAGCCGTTACTTTTGTGACAACTCGGTCGAACATTGCGCGCTAATTCCCAATATATAGTTTGGATTGTCTGTTGCTTAATTCTTAGCTCAGGCACAACGTACGCCCAAAAGAAATCAAACTTCGGTAAGCCACCAAAGGGTAGTTCAAAATCTAAGGCAAAAGGAACTTTCGAAACCCCAAAGGCGAACAAAAAGAGGGATATTTCCTGGAAGCCTACTCGGCTAGAATTTATGCTCGGTGTTGGGCCATCAGGGTTTCTTGGAGACTTGGGAGGTCAAAATGATATCGGAAAGCCCCTGTTTTTTGATCTTGAGCCTACTCAAACGAGATACGCAGTCTCTACAGCAGTTCGGTATTTCCTCCTCAAACAGCACGCAGTTCGAGGAGCTCTAACTTATGCTCAGATTAGGGGTAACGATGCATTAACTACCTATGAAAAGCGGCATTACCGAAACATTCATTTTAAGGCTCCAGTCATCGAGGCGGCAGTGCACTATGAATTTCATTTTTTAAAGCCAAAAACACTTCAGTTAGCTGGCGCCCAAACTACAAAGCTCTTTACGGGTAACCGCTTTGGGGCATACGCAGCAGGAGGGGCTGGATTATTCTTCTTTAACTCCAAGTCTGAATTCGACGGAAAATGGTATGCACTAAAGCCATTGTCAACTGAAGGTCAAGGACTACCGGATGGACCCGCGCCGTATAGCAGATTTAGCGCCTCATTCCCCTTGGGCGGTGGTGTGTACATGCTTCTTAACCGGAATTTCACTCTTGGTCTAGACTTTGGCTATCGATGGACGATCACGGACTACATCGATGATGCAAGTGGATACTATTATAACAATGATGAAATTGAAAGTCGTTTTGGAAAACTCTCCGCCTACTTTGCGAACCCAAGCGTTTCTCTGCCAGATGTGCCAGATCGGGAGTGGTATTTAGAAGATCAGCCTAGGGGAAATTCCGAAAGCAATGATACTTACCTTTTCTTCCAAGTTACTTTGAGCAAGGCGTTTGGGCCGTCGATTTCAAACAGGCAGCACAAGAACAAGACCCGAAAGGATAAGTCGGCAAGAAAGAAAAAGCGAAAGTTCAAAGGAAAAAAACGGGGGTTTAAACTACCTAGCTTTCACTTTGGTAAACGAAAGAAGAAGTTTAAGATCTCTACGTTTTAGATCTTATAGATCAGACCGATATTAAGGTCAACCAATTGATTTGGCTCCCGCTCAATATCGTATTCACTAGACCGGTCATAGCTGCTGCTAATTGGAAGCATCGCCCGAGCGTCAAGAGATATCTTGGAGTTGATTGAATGCTGATACCCAGCCATCAATCCATAGCGCATTGAATTTAAACCTTTCTTAGATCGCTCTTCGGCGAGGAAGGTTTTGGTAGTGATGTAGTGTTCTGAGTTATAGATCATAAAACTCTCATTCCGAACAGAAATCAAATAGTCAGTGTAAAACCCAATAGAAGCACTGGATTGGTGATTAAGGACCACGTGCACCATTACGGGAAGATGCAAATAGTTCAAGTCAGTGGCAACAAGGCTTTTCTGAACTCGGAAATCTTCCGCTGAAAATTCATTGCTGTTGAGGTAATTTGAATTGCTAAAGGCAGAAACCACCGGATCTATATCGTATTCTTTTGATCGTTCGATGCCGTTTCCGGACCGTTTAAGGTAGTTTGCTTCGATACTCAAGAAGGTATTTGGGGTAATGGAATAGGCTAACCCAATACCGAGGACACCATTGAGTGTAGTGGAGTTTTCAATCACACGAGAGTTTGATTCGCCATTTCCAACGCGAATGGCCGCCCGAGCGTAATAGCTAACTGGGCTGTAGTATTTTGGGTTGAAGTCATTCTTGGGAATACTTCTGTTTTCATCCACAAGAAACGCCGGCGATTCCTCTCGAGAGAAACGAAGCATTCCTGTAATGGACGGCCTAGAATTATCAGCCAGTGACGATATTGACGGAGAATAGTACTCGTCAATTTCTTCTTCAAAGACAAGGTCAGAAATCCCGTCAGTCGACGCGAGCATCACCTCTTCTTGCTGAATCGGCGCTGTAAACTCAGTATGTATTACGCCGTTACTCATAGAGGTCGCAGCCGAGTTGGAAAAATCATAGGAAGAAGCGCTGAACACTTCTATCTTCTCCACGCCAGTTGATTGCTGATTTGAATCCCGGGCGTCTTGTGTTGTTAGTCCTGCAAGACCAATAACTGATACAATGCTTGCAGCCATCTTCAAAAAGGACACACCCACAATGGACGACGATCCAGCTGAAGAAGCAACGGTATTAAACATACTTAGCTTCGACTCAAACCCAAACCACTGTTCTGAAGGATTTGTGGAGTGGTCTTTAAGATCGGAGAATCGTTGTTTAAATGACTCGTCTATATGATGCTTATCATCCATAGAGTAATGAAATCTCGGGATAGGCTAGTTTGAGTTTCGATTGAATCTGTTTCCTCGCTGAGGAAAGGTGCCATTTGGACGTCCCAACCGATATTCCGAGATGTTCAGCGATTTCTTTGTGACTATAGCCGTCTATTGCAAACATGTTGAAGACGACTTTGCTAATTGGCGATATAGTATCAATGATCTGCATGAGTTCACTGATCGACAATTCATTCAATCCATCATTGAAAATCTGCTTTGCAGGCATGATGGCATCGAAAGAAAATAAGTCTCGATAGCGTTTAGAAGATCGTAGATGGTCCAAAGCCGTATTGATTACAATCCGCTTGCACCAACCTTCAAATGAATTTTCGAAATGATATTTATTTACCTTCTTAAAGATCTTGATGTAGCCCTGGTTTAGGACATCTAAGACTTCTTCGTCATCCCGGATATATCGTCGGACAATGGCTAACAGAACAGGATAATAGGTCTCATAAACCTTCCGTTGAGCCTTTCGCTCTTCGTTTATGCAGCCTTTTATATCGTCTTCTGTTATGATCATCCGCGGGTCTTATTTCTAAGACGTAAGTTTCCCTATAAAGGTTGTTATTTAAACTTTATGATGTTCGCTTTGCGAACATTCGTCCCTCCAACTACCACTACAGCGTCGTTGTCTGGGTAAGCTTCGTTTGCAACTCGAACGATCTCGTCCATGAGTGATTCTAGGTTGCTTGACTTGAATTTAGTTGGGATCTCAACCTTGCCTAACAAGGTGTAAGGGTCGGTCGGGTTGTTCTGAATGAACAAGTTCGTTCCTTTCCTCATTCGAAGCTTGGACATTTTGTATTCAGGCTTCACTGTTGGTACCTCGTCACTTCTACCGCGGCTTCTGCTTCGCTTTGCCTTCGGATCACGGAAGTACTGAACGATATCAGCCTTGCACAGACCCTTGTTTGATCGAAAGATCAAAGCATCAAATTCTTCGTGAGTTTTACGGGCTTGCTTGATCATATGGCTGATCATTGGCTCTATTTTGTCAGGACTGACAGCGGAACACTGTACTGTACCAAGGTGCCGATACTGATTGGCAGGCATGGATTCGAGAAAAACCACAACACCTTCTTTGTCGTGAGCCGTACCCGCATCGTGTTGTGCAAATACAGGTAGGGTCGTGAGTATAAATAGTACAGACAATAAGTTGATCGTCTTCATAAACGTAGATTAATGAATTTGTATTAGCCCTTTAGCATTCCTTCTTTTAAGTCCTCATCAGCTGGGTCATCACAGAGCCAGATGCCAAAAAGCGCTTGTTTAAAATCGAAACCTGGGATGGTCGTTGTCAGTTTGGTATTTTTATATATGACGGTTCCTTTTGAGGGATCGTAAGTTATATCGTAAATATCGCCAACCTGAATTTCCTCTTCGAACGCCTTTTTAAAGGCAATAATTTCATTTGAAAATTGGCTTGAGTTTCCCTTGGTGGCCTTATCCATTCCGTCATCGATGGCGTCAATCATTTTGTCGCTGTCAATCAAGCCTGAAATTATATGGAGTTTGATGGACATAGGCTTATCCGCCTTGATTACCCCATCGGCGCTGGTTGAAGGGGACTGCAAATAGAGCCCACCAATATAAAGATCGAGGAAGAATTTTTCTCGCACACCAGCTCCATTCAGCTTGAGACTTTGCTCGTTGAGCTTGTACTCGGCGGGCATTGTTACGTCATCAAATGTCATTTGAGCCTCAGATGTTAAACTCATAGATCCGAGTAAGCCGATAAGTAAGTACACAATAGATCTCATACCAAATATTCAAGTCCAAAGAAACGGATTCAAGTGCATTGCATCCAAACAAAGCAAAAGTGATACCAAAATCATCTATCAGTGGCGGATGATTACGGGCATCGAATATCGCTCGTTTCCAACAAACTCGAGTAAGTACGTCCCGTTAGCAAGACTACCTACGCTCATCTGAACTTGAGTAGATCGAGAAGGAATGACGGTATGAATGACTCTGCCATCGGTTGTGAGAAGCACGATTCTTTCTACTTGATGGGTCGGTGGCAGCATGAAGTGCAGAACTTCAGAAGCTGGGTTTGGAAAAACAAGCACCTGACCCTCGCTGGTCTCGATGGTTCCGAGGTTATTTATTTCTCGCACCGCTGTGTCTGATCCAATTGGATTTGACACAATTTGAGTGACCGTGTAGGCTGAGACCTGAGAATATGTGTACGAAGCTGGTACGCTTCCCATTACAACGCCGTTTCCAAGATCAAAAGACATGGTGTCTCCATAATAACTTTCGTCCGTGAAGAGTACCGTTTGCCCCGGCAAAGTCTCATATTCGAAATCTGCAATCGGAGGATGATAAAGTAAGATGTCATCTATTGCTATATCACTGGAATAGTCTGCCCCGGTGATTCCTCTGAACCGAATGTTGATTGTCATTCCAGCAAACGCTGAAAGATCTACCTCTTCAATATTCCAAACATTTCCTTGGTCACCTGAAATTACAGGCATGACATCATTCGTCCAGTTCGCGCCATCAAATACATCCATATGCAATGAACCCATGTTGGCTCCGTACATGTGAAACCAGAACGAAATGATCGGCTGGACATCTCCCGTTAAATTTATACAAGGAGAGATCAATAAGGCTTCCTGCCCTGTGCATCCCCCACTGGCTTCTAAGTATAAGTATTTACCTCCGCCAGATGTATGATCAGAAGATGGCCCTGTGAACTGGGAAGGCGTTCCCCCTTGATTTACGCGAAAATCAATATCGTCTATAACTTGGTTCTCTTCGTTTTTCCACGTCGTGTCTAGTTCGCAGACACCGAGTTCACAATTCGCATCTGTAAAGCAACTCTGATAGGAGTCAAAGCTCTCGCTCCAGAAGGCTTGAAACTGACTCCGTTCGTCTAGAGCGTACGTGGCGATGGAGCTGTCATTGTATGGATTTGCATCATTCGTCAAGTCAATCTTGTATGTGTACTCATTAACTCCAGGCGATAAAAGAATCCCGGATGAAAAAGTGAGTGTATCTGAAGCCAGCGGAGCCAGGTTGATACTGAATGTTTCACTAGCCATTACGGTGCCACCAAGTTTCACTTCAGCATCAACTGAAGCGACAGGGCTATTTCCAGTGTTGGTAACGATCATAGCGACTGACTGACTGTCGCTTTCGCATGCGAACAGTGAAGTGCTCGAGGGAAGGACGCTTGTTACTTCTAAATCAATTGGAAGAAAGCAGTTTGTCAATCCAGGGGTCTTCTTCACAGCTATTTTTCTTTTGCTCTTCGCGCCATCTGGTCCATCTGAAGAAACTGAATACCAAAGCATGTCATCATATGGATTGGACAAGTAATCTACAAATTCAGTGGTTGTAGATGTGCCAATAGAATCCATGTACTTGTTCCCTAGCTTGTAGACATCATAGCTCAAGGCAGTGTTAATATTTGACCAAGTCAACCCAATAGAATCAGGGCAAGCAAAAGCGACGTCAAGGACCGAAGAAACCGCCATGATGGAAAAATTATCAGATTGATCCGATGCAGAGCCTTGGGATATCCTGATTTGCACATCTCCTTCGGCAACTGCGGGTGGAGTCCAGGTGTAATACTTTTGAGATATCGAAGTGCTCGATGAGATCGTGGTCCAAGTTGCGCCGGCATCGGTTGAGTATTCTAGTAGAACAGCGCCACTATCTAAAGGGCTGTCCCAGCGAATGAGCTCACTGCCTTGCGGAAAGAATGATTCTCCGCCGACTGGATATGTTAACGTTATGGCCGGCTCCTCAAACCAATAAACGACATAGAATTTCTGCGGCCCCATTGGGACATCATATCCTTTAATTTTCAAGGTATAGTCGCCTGCTGTCGGAGAGTCAAATTCGACTTGCTCCATATTATTTAGGTGATCTGCTCCATTGATGGCAGGCAATGCTAACGTCGTAGCGTTTGGTGTATGATCGAGTAGATATGGGAACTTGACTCCGCTATTTGGATCAGTTACCGTCAAATCCAAATCATTGATGAGCGCGGTGGACGCGCCAGCCGATGCCTCTGGGTCGACCCAGTACAGCATGAAACGAGCATTCTCTAACCCGGAAGGAACGTTGATTGTCAATGTGGCTGAGTCACCATCACCCAAACTATCGAGTACCCATTGACTTGATTCAAAAGCCTCAAATGCTTTTCGCGCATTAATTCGGCCCCACCCATGGATGAAATCAGGCCCATCATTTCCAAGATCGTCGGCGGTGTTTAAAACAGTGGCCTTTATCAACCCGCTGTTTGGTTTCTCACCGTGAACATCTTCATATGCTTCATATAAGACAGCGAGTGTCCCAGAAACGCCTGGACATGACATAGATGTTCCGGAGTAGATGTCGTACTCATTGTTGCTAATAGTAGAGCGTACTTGAGTTCCTTTTGCGCTGATGTCTGGCTTGATTCTTCCATCGTGCGCAGGTCCTCTACTACTGCTTGTGGATATAACATCAGTTCCAGTTAGGTTCGCAACGGTGATTACATTCTTGCCAATCTTGTGCCCGCCGGTTACATTTCCCCAAACGGATCCCGCCCCATAGCCACAATTTGAGGTGCCGCTATTTCCGGCAGAAAAAACATGCATCATGCTAGGTAGATCATAGACTTGCGCATCCATGAGTCTCGCGAATGCGGTGTATCCAGCGTTACAGCCGTTGCTGTAAGAGGTCGATGATATAACGACATCATACGCGTCGTAATGATTATAAACACTATCAAACCCTTGATAGTTCCAATTTGGATCAGCATCTGCTGCCTTGTAGACATAGAGGTCAGCTCCCCGAGCTTGTCCTTCCACAGTCGGGTCGAGATTACCAGAACCAGCAATTGTACCTCCAACGTGGTCCCCATGTGTTCCTCCCTCAGCAGGATAAAATTGCATAGCAACTCGACCGTGATGATCGATATGGGTTCCGATTCCTCCATCATCTTGGAGCATGACGTTTACGCCTTCACCTGAATATCCTAATCCGTAAGAGTTTCCATATGAAATGACATTCGTTCGGTGACTCGTTCGGCCAGTATAGTTTTCAGGCACTCCATTATCGTAGACCCATGAAACGCGCTCAACAGCGGCAATTCCTGCTAATGCCATTATTTCATCAGGATCAACAGAAACCGTAATAAAATCATACGACACCTTGTCCCCAATGATGTCAAATTCATTGTTGGCCAACCAGCCCAAGAATCTTTCGTGATCGATATGCTTGAAATGGAGCAGGTTTACAAGAACCTTATCGTCTTTCGCAACAGCTCTGGCTGGAATTGAATTGATATCTAGTCCGAGTTTATACTCTGCCTTAAACGGGGAATGTGCTTCGACTCCAAAGCCGGTCAATGAGCTTAAGTTCGCGACCTTGTCGATCGACACAGAGTAAAACCCTTTGGGATAGTAATCAAGGATCTGGACCCCAGCTTCAATCAGCACTTTGGTCTGAGCTGGGGAAGGGTATTGAGATAGTTTTACTAGGCCCAAAAACTTCGCGCCATATGAGGGCCAAGACTTTACTTCATCCGAACTCAGTTGTTTATCTACATCAAGTTCAATTTCGAAAGTTCCGTTTGTAAGCGAAAGCGGAGCGGTGTCTTGGGCAATTATTAGGTCAATAATTCCGAGACAGAGAGACAGCGTAAGTAGTTGTTTTATCATAGTAGTTAGGGACTTTTCACATTAAAGCGGCCTAAATGTAAGCGCACTGGTGTTATTTTTGATAATCTAGCACTCGAATTATCAAGGTTTCTTGTGATTCTAAAGCGAAATAATGATTATGAGATTTAGAAGTCTTCAAATATTAGTTGCAACAATTGCGGCTCTCACCCTATCCTCTTACATAGTATTCGAAACGAGCTCACCCACTTTCGGAGAGCCAACAGCAAGCGAATCAACGAAAAAGGATGAGGTCCTCATGCAAGTGCTGATCAACAGTTTGAAGAGCAGTCACTATAGCCCGAAGCAGATCAATGATGAATTTTCGGAAGATGTTTTTGATCTCTACCTGAAGAGATTGGATTACGCGAAAAGGTTTTTATTAGAAGAGGATGTGCAGAAACTCTCCAAGCACAAGAGTCAAATCGATGATGCCATCAAGACATCAGATTACGAATTCTTCGATCTATCCTTTGAGATTTTGACAAAGAGAGTAAAGGAGTCAAGGTCTTACTATGAGGAGTTGCTGTCCGAATCATTTGATTATTCAGAAGGAGGTCAGGTCGAGCTGGATGGTGAGAAGAGGGGGTTTCAATCTACGAAGAAGGAGCTCAAGGCTTTATGGTCACAGTTGCTGAAATACCAGATGATGGCTCGGATTCATGAGATGGAGAAAAAGCAAGAGGAGACAAGCGCAGATAATGATACCATGACCATTCGTTCGTTTGAGCAAGTGGAGGCCAAGGCTCGAAAGAGCTTGAGCAAGTCAAATCAACGCTTTTTTGATCGAATGGAGAAGTGGAACAGAGACGATTTGAAAGAGGTTTACCTCAATTCGATTATGAATGTTTTTGGGCCTCACACAGGTTATTTCCCCCCAAAGGATAAGGAGAATTTTGACATTTCAATGAGCGGTCAACTCGAGGGAATTGGCGCCCAACTCCAAGAAAAGGATGGCTATATCAAGGTGACGAGAATTGTTCCAGGCAGTGCGTCTTACAGACAAGGTGAATTAGAGGAAGGAGATATGATTCTCAAAGTCGCTCAGGCAACTGATGCACCAGTTGACGTGGTCGACATGAGACTGGACGAAGCTGTAAAACTCATTCGAGGAAAGAAAGGAACTGAGGTCAGACTGACCATTAAGAAAATTAGCGGTCAAATTAAAGAGATATCGATCATTCGTGACATCGTTGTCCTAGCTGAAACCTACGCTAAGTCGGCAATTCTTCAGAATGAGACGGGGGATAAAATTGGCTATATCAAACTGCCTAAATTCTACGCAGATTTCAATAAAACCGGCGGCCGGTCAGCAGCCAAGGATGTGAAAATTGAACTTGAGAAATTGAAATCAGAAAAGGTTGATGGGGTCATTCTGGATTTGAGAGGAAACGGCGGGGGCTCGCTGAGAGACGCAATTCAAATGACAGGTCATTTTGTGAAACAGGGACCTGTGGTTCAGGTGAAAGGACGATATACGAAGCCAGAGGTGAAGAAGGATAATGATATGACCGTTGTGTATGATGGGCCACTGATTGTGATGATCAATCATTTTAGCGCATCCGCTTCCGAGATTCTAGCGGCTGCAATACAAGACTATGACCGTGGAATAATCATGGGTTCACGTTCTTCATTTGGAAAAGGAACGGTCCAACGATTCTTGGAGCTTGATCGAGCATTAACCGCTGCAGATCGAGACCTGAGACCTTTAGGCGCATTGAAAGTAACCACACAGAAATTTTATCGAATCAATGGGGATGCCACTCAAATCAAAGGAGTCGGCCCCGACATAATGTTCCCAGATCAATACAACCACATTGATATTGGGGAAAAGGAGCATGACCACGTGATGGAATGGGATGAAATTCCAGCAGCTTCTTACACAGTTTGGAATCCTACCTACAATGAGGAGGACATTATTGTACGGAGCAAGAAGAGAATTCAAGGCAACTCAGTGATGAATAAAATTGATGAAAATGGTATTCGTCTCAAGGCTGAATCTGAACAAACAGTCGCATCACTTAAATATGATGAGTACGTAATCAAGCAAATGAATCTTGAAGAGCAAGAGAAAGAGTTTAAGGATATGCTGGTTCCCATAGAATCACTCTTGGTCTCGAATTTAGCGTCTGATTTGGAAGATATTCAGTCAGATACAATCAAGGTCGATATCAATGAGAAGTGGATGAAAAAGCTGAAAAAAGATGTTCAGTTGAATGAAGCGGTTCTTGTTGCGAGTGAGATGAATAGCGCTAGCTAACGTCATCTTCGGGGATCTCATAGAGAAAGCTATTGTAAGGATATCGCTTCATATGAATCTCCCGCACCCTCCGATATAAAAGTTCTCGAAATTCTTCAAGATTGGTTCGGTCCTTGGCCGAAATAAAAATGACGTCATGGTCCTGTTTTGACATCCAAGACTTCTTTAAATCACTCAACCTAGTTGCTGGGTTGATCTCTCCTTCCCACTTCCATTCTTCATTTGGCGGTTCCGGGTAGCTGTCAATTTTATTGAATACGACGATAACCGGTTTATCCGCTGCGTGAATTTCGGCGAGTGTTTTTTCAACTGTTTGTAGATGATCTTCCCATTGAGGGTGAGAGATATCGACGACATGTAGAAGAACATCTGATTCTCGAACTTCATCCAGGGTTGACTTAAATGATTCGACCAACTGATGTGGGAGTTTCCTGATGAATCCAACTGTATCGGCAAGCAAGAAAGGCAAGTTTTTAATCACAACCTTTCGAACTGTTGTATCGAGCGTTGCAAACAGTTTGTTTTCAGCAAAGACCTTGCTCTTGGAGAGCAAATTCATGATCGTAGACTTCCCGACATTTGTATAACCAACAAGAGAAACTCTGATTAAGCTACCGCGGTTTGCGCGTTGGGTTGATGCCTGCTTATCAATTTTTTCCAGCTTCTTTTTTAGAACCGAAATCTGATTTCGAATCATTCTCCTGTCGGTCTCAATTTCCTTTTCACCGGCGCCGCCTCTTGTCGATGTACCACCTCTCTGACGTTCAAGGTGGGTCCACATCCTTGTCAATCGAGGAAGCAAGTACTCATTTCGGGCCAACTCAACCTGAGTTTTTGCCTGCGCTGTTTGAGCACGAGATTGAAAAATATCGAGAATTAATAAACTGCGATCATAGATCTTTCTATCCAATGTCTTTTCAATATTGCGCATCTGAGATGGACTCAAATCATCATCGAAAATGACAACGTCAATCTTATTGTCTTTGACATAGGTCTTAATCTCTTCAAGTTTACCACTACCGACGAACGTCGCTATGTGTGGCATGTCTAAGTTTTGGGTGAACCGATGAACAGGTTTCAAACCAAGGGTTCTCGAGAGAAAGTCAAGTTCATCTAGATACTCTTCGAGTTTTTCGGAGCTCTGCTCACGGTGAGAAAGCCCTACAAGAATTGCCTTTTCAGTTTGGCCTTTGGAAGAGTGTGGCTCCATTCAATGAGAGGCTATATCCAAGTGCCAAATGTTTTAAGGAAGGGCCAAGGAATACCGATGAGGAATATGACTAAACCAATCCCATAATAAATCAGAATGGTTCGGTAGCGTTTTGCAACTTTTTCAATCCGTTTCGCCTTGCTGTATCCAACGGTTATCAGCACAACTCCAACGACCATTATCAACCAGTGCTCAACAGCAAAGAATCGCGCCTGCGGATTTGACATCACATCTGAAGCGCTATCCATAAGGCCCTTAAACCAAGGACTTAGAAAATACTGAACAAGACCGAGCGCTGCTTGCACATGAATAAGAATCAAAGCAATTAGAGCCATAATCTTACTCTTTTTGCTGTAGCTCGAGTTTCCCCCAGAAAGTAAAGCGTCAACAATAGTGAAGAGTATGAAAACTAAAATCAAATAGCGGTTAGCGCTATGAAGATGAGTTAGGCCTGAGTACATATTCAGATTTTCCGCAAATGTAGCATTGGCCATGAACAATATTGGGTTCGCCGATTTGAACATAGGGCGGTCAAAATGATTTTATCATTACGGTGTTTGTCATTTTCGTGCGTGTATTTTTGACCACGCTTATGTCGCCAAGACTCCTATTCTCATTAGCCATGTTTTTCTTGCTGTTTCAAGCCCTTGGGCAAGAGACATTTCCTGTGAACGGTGTACATGACAACAGAGAGGTTTACCACGCTTTTACAAACGCGAAAATTCACCTTTCACCTACAGAGACTATTGACTCGGGAACACTCCTAATTCAGGACGGAAGAGTAGTCTCCGTTTTGGCCGTAGGTACTTTGCCCGGAGGATCCGTTGTTCATGATTGTGAAGGCTTGACCATCTATCCATCATTCATTGATCCTGACGCGATTGTTGAGAAAGCTGAGAAAAAGAAGAAGGGAAAAAAGGAGGACCCTCAAACGTTCGGCGCGTCAAGCTGGAACTCAGCTATTCACCCTGAAAGAGGATACAAACTGAAGGCGCCTATTCCCCGAAAGCTGCAAGAAGATTGGCTGGCGATCGGATATGGATTGCTGAATATTCATAACCGGGATGGCATCATGCGAGGGACATCTGCATTAATCGTTCTAGGAGAAAATCAACCAAACCTGGCAATCATCAAAGAAGGGGTGACAAACCATTTTTCCTTTAATAAAGGATCTAGCAAAACAGATTATCCAACATCTCACGTAGGGGCAATAGCACTCATTCGTCAAACCCTGTACGACGCTCAGTGGTACGGAAGAACAAGCAGAAGGAAAGAGTTCAACGCAAGCCTGGAGGCTTTACAGACTATTGACTCACGAACGACTATTATCCAGCTTAATCATCCTCTTTCTATTCGAAACACCAATGAGATTTCAAACGAGTTTGAGTTACCTTTTGTGCTACGAGGCACAGGAAAGGAATACCTCGTACGAGAAGAGCTAAACCCGACAGGTCAGATAATTGCTCCGCTCTCATTTCCGTTGCCTTATAGCATTGAAGATCCTTTTGAAGCTCGGATGACGGGTCTCGACCAATTAAAGCACTGGGAGTTGGCACCCTTTAATATGAAATTGTTGATTGAGGCTCAGGCCGAAGTGAGTCTAACTCGAGACACAAGCAAGGCCAAAGAAGTTATTCAAAACTTGACGCGCATATCAAACACCGGAGTTTCCCATTCAAACCTTCTTGCAGCCCTCACGATTAATCCCGCCCGAATTCTGGGTCTCGAAAATGAAATTAGCACGCTGCATTCTGGGAAAAGGGCAAATTTCTTCTTGTCAAAAGAGGAACTGGGATCCGAATCATTCGAAGTGCTTGAGCATTGGACCAATGGAGTACAGGCATTCAAGAAAACAATTACTCCAGACCAGCTCATTGGCAGATATAACCTCGTGATCGAGGAGAAGGAATATGCAGTGACCATTTTAAAGGTTTCTGAAAATGGAATAGAGGCGGAAATTAAGTCAGACGTAAGTGAGCAAAAGCTCAAGACCACGGTCAAGGTAGAGCGAGAGCTACTCACCGTTAATATATGGTCTTCCGATCCAGCAATACTTGTATACAGCTTATCAGGTAAACTTAGTTTCAACCAAAGCGTCTGGGATGGACGAGGTCAAAACGCAAAGGGAAAATGGATATCCTGGGCGGCCATCCGAGACAGAAAATACGAACCTCAAGCAGAGAATGAAAAGGCCACCAAGGATACATTGTCAGTCCCCAAGATCTCTTTTCCTAACTGCGCATATGGATGGGATAGCCTGGATGAGAACACCACTTTTCTCATTACCAATGCCATTGTTTGGACTTGCGCTGACACCGGGAGATTAAAAAACACAGATGTTTACGTAGTTGATGGAAAGATTAAATCTATCGGCTCCGGTCAGCTGTTTCCGAGTGATGTCAAAAGAATTGATGCTCGCGGAAGGCACCTGACCCCAGGTATAATAGATGAACATTCGCATATAGGTCTTCGAGGAGGGGTAAATGAATGGGGCCAATCATCTTCGGCAGAAGTAAGAATGGGAGACGCCTTAGACCCTTGGAACGTTAATATTTACAGACAACTTGCGGGCGGGGTTACGACTGCCCAACTTCTCCATGGCTCTGCCAACCCCATAGGAGGGCAGAGCGCATTGGTGAAATACAAATGGGGAAGGAGCGCGACCGAAATGCTGATCGATGAAGCGCCAGGGTTTATCAAGTTCGCTCTAGGAGAAAATGTGAAACGGTCAAACAGAAAAGAAGACGGGGGGAGATTTCCATTGACTCGAATGGGAGTGGAACAGGTTTTTGCAGATGCTTTCACCCGAGCCAGAGAGTACGATCCAAATGAACGGGTGGATCTCGATCTGGAGGCAGTGCAGGAAATTCTTGATTCATCACGCTTCGTCACCTGTCATTCCTACGTTCAATCTGAGATCTTGATGCTTATGGATGTGGCAGATCAGTTTGATTTTAGGGTGAATACGTTCACCCATATTTTGGAGGGATATAAGATTGCGCCTTTGCTGGCTGAACACGGAGCTGGGGGGTCAACATTTTCTGATTGGTGGGCATATAAATACGAGGTGAATGACGCCATTCCATACAATGCCGCCATTATGACGAAGGCGGGAGTGAATGTTGGGATCAACTCTGATGATGCTGAAATGGGTAGGCGTTTGAATCAGGAAGCGGCCAAGGCGGTTAAATATGGAGGGTTGAGTGAAGAAGAGGCCATGAAGTTGGTCACCATCAACCCAGCAAAAATGCTTCACCTCGACGACCAAATTGGAAGTATCGAGGTTGGTAAGGATGCAGACTTAGTTCTCTGGAGTGACCACCCATTGTCTGTTTACTCAAAAGCAGAGAAGACATTTATTGAAGGTGTGAAGTACTTTGACATCAAGGATCAAGCTGAATTGGAAACACAAATTTCCCGAGAGAGATCCAGGATTATTGCATTGATGAACTCTGCAAAAGGCAAGAAAGTGACAGCCAAATCTTCTAACCCCAAATTGTACCACTGTGATTCATTAGAAGATGAGTAATCTAGGTTCCATATCGGCGGTTTTGTTCTTCGTCTTAGCGGTCAATGTTTCCATAGCACAGCAGGAGAAATCTACGCTGATTCGATACGCTACAGTCCACGTAGGCAATGGAGAGGTCATTGACAACGCCTATGTTGTGTTCCATGGTTCTGAAATCAGCCGAGTGTCGGATGCGAATAAATCACGAATTAACCCATCAGATTATGACACTATAATCGACGCTGATGGAAAACACTTGTATCCCGGCTTTATCTTGATGGACTCGAGGATCGGGTTGATTGAGATTGATCAAGTAAAAGCTACACATGACTTTAGAGAAACGGGCAAGTTCTTACCAAACGTAAGGGCCCTTCCAGCTTTTAATGCTGAATCTAAGATTCTCCGGACCATTCGATCAAATGGAGTTTTGATGGCGCAAATAGCTCCAAATGGAGCCGTTATTTCAGGCACATCTTCATTGATGAAATTGGATGGTGACAATTGGCAGGAATCGGTATTTCAGGGAGACGAGGGCATTTTTCTTGAATGGCCGTCAAGGGCAAGAATGACTGGATGGTGGGCAGAACCGGGTAAGTCAAAAGAGAACAAGAAGTACGAGGATCAGGTGAGTGAAATCATTCAGTTTTTTGCCGAGGCCAAAGCCGACCAGGCGCTGGATGGTCACGTTCATGCGAACCTGAGATTTGAATCTATGGCGGACCTCTTTAATGGCGATCAACGATTGTACGTGAGGGTAGACCATGCAAAAGATATTCTTGACGCGGTTCAATTCTTTCGTGAAAGCGGGGTTCAGAACATGGTAATTGTTGGAGGTGCAGAAGCTGATCTTGTCATCAACGAGCTGAAAGAGAATGACATCCCCGTCATCATTGACCGAGTTCATAAGCTACCTATCCATACTGATGATCCGATTGAAAAGCCATATCGAATTGCAGGGGTGCTTCAGAAAGCTGGGATAAAGATTGCATTTGCCACATCCGGAAGCATGGAAACCATGATCGGTCGAAATCTCCCGTTCCAGGTGGGAACTGCAATTTATCACGGGTTGCCATATGAGCAAGCAATACGAGCATTGAGCCTGTCTCCTGCTGAAATAATGGGAGTATCAGAAACGATCGGTTCGATTGAACCGGGTAAAGTGGCGACCTTTTTTCTCTGTGAAGGAGATCCTCTTGATATTCGAACCAATCAGATTGAAGCGGCTTATATAATGGGTAAACCAATCGATCTCTCGAACCACCAAAGTCGATTGGCCGAAAAGTTTATGAAGAAACACGGAGTGGATTAATACCCTGCAGCCTTTCTTACCCTGGACAGAGTTTCGCTTGCTACAATTCGCGCCTTATCAGCTCCAATCTTTAATTCCTGATCCATAGTAGTCTTGTCATTCATCCAAGAGTCAAACTTGACCCTCTCTTCCTTGAATGAATCGAGAATCAGTTCTAGGAGTGCGCTTTTTGCATGACCATACCCAAAACCTCCAGCCAAGTACTTATTTCTCATCTCTTGCGTGTCCGGTGCTTCGGCAAGTAAACTGTACAATGCAAATACATTACAAGTGTCAGGGTCCTTTGGGTCTTCGAGTGGAGTGGCGTCCGTAACAATGCCCATGACTTGCTTTTTCAGCTGCTTCTCTGGAAGAAAAATATTCAAGAAGTTATCGTAGCTCTTGCTCATTTTTCGGCCATCCGTTCCAGGAACAATCATGACACGTTCATCGTATTTGCCTTCGGGGACAACCAGAACATCACCATACGAATGATTGAATGAACCAGCAATGTCCCGAGTCATCTCGAGATGTTGTTGTTGATCTTTTCCTACAGGCACGTAGTTCGCATCGTATAGTAAAATGTCAGCCGCCATGAGAACAGGATAAGTGAACAATCCGGCATTGACATCACTCAAGTGACTGCTCTTATCCTTGAATGAATGTGCGTTAGCGAGCATCGGGTAAGGCGTAAAGCAGTTCAAGTACCACATGAGCTCTGCAACTTCTGGGACATCGCTCTGACGGTAAAAGGTGTTCTTTTTAGTGTCTAAACCAAAGGCTAGCCAAGCAGCAGCCACACCATATGTATTCTCTTTAATCTGGGCGGCATCTTTAATCACCGTCAAAGAATGCATGTCAGCAATGAACAGAAATGCATCGTTGCCCCCTGTAGTGGACAAGTTAATGCCTGGTTTGATTGCCCCTAGGATATTGCCTAAGTGAGGAACGCCAGTCGCTTGAATACCTGTTAGAATACGTGCCATAGAAATTTTGCCAAATGTAGCAGTGCGTGATAAAACTCTGACTAAATCTTAATCCGAAGGAAAGTTCATGGGCGGACCATAGTCGTGCTACTTTTGCAATGTGTACTACGTGCTCCAGCCTCTTCGGGTCCTTTGGAAGATTTATTTCTTTCTCTTCTTCATATTGACACTCACGGTCTTCTATCCACTTTTCCGCTGGGGACTCGCTAAAAGGGAGAGGTTTCCACTTGCTTACAAGTTCATGCGATATTGGAGTTGGTGGGTTTTAACCCTTGTTGGGATCCGAATGCGAAGAATTCAAAAGGGGGTGGAACCCGAGGCGCCCTTCATCATATGCCCAAATCACAGTTCATACTTGGACATCATTACCATGTGTCGCGTGTTTAAAAATTATGTTGTCTTCATGGGTAAGATGGAGATCTTGACTTGGCCGATGTTCAATGTGTTTTTCAACACAGGAATGAATATATCGGTCGATCGCTCAAGCATGAAAGGCGCTAAAAACGCCTACGATCTTGCTAAGGAGGCATTACAAAGAGGGGAAAGCATTGTCCTTTTTCCTGAGGGAACAATTCCGAATGGAGCTCCGGAACTTGGACCGTTTAAAAATGGAGCATTCAAGTTGGCCAAGGAAATGGAAGTGCCGATTCTCCCGGTTACATTTATTGATAATGTGAACCGACTTCAGGCAGGGGCAGCCTTAAGAGTTAAAGGTGGTCCAGGGCCATCCAGAGTGGTCATTCATGAGGCTATTATGCCAGATCAAATACGATCTATGACCATGTCTGAATTGAAAAGAAATACTTTTGACATCATCAAAAAACCATTGGATCAAAATGGAGATTAATGACGATATAATTGACAAGCTTTCTGATTTGGCTCGACTCAAATTCGAAGGGGAGGATCGAAATAAGATTAAGGCTGATCTCGAGCGAATGATTGACTTCATTGATAAGCTCAATGAAATTGAAACGGATGGTGTCGAGCCTCTAGTTTACATGACTGAGGAGAATTTAGAACCACGGAAGGATATGGTCAAGGACGAGCTCGAGCAGAATGCTGCGCTCAAGAATGCACCGTCAAAAGATTCTGATTATTTCAAAGTACCCAAGGTGCTCCACAAATAAAAAAGGGCCGCAATTGCAGCCCTTTCTTCAATTTAAATTTTACTAGTCGCAGTATTCATCAAATGCGGCAATGAGGTTTTCAGCGATCAGCTCAGCCGGTCTGCCTTCAATATGATGCCGTTCGATAAAGTGAACTAGTTTCCCATCTTTCATCAGCGCAATTGCAGGTGAAGAAGGGGGATATGGTAAGAAATACTTTCGTGCTTGTGCGGTTGCGTCTTGATCAACTCCTGCGAATACAGTCGTTAACTGTACTGGTTTTTTAGCGTTTTGAATCGCCATTCTAACCGCAGGTCGAGCATTGGCAGCAGCACAACCACAAACACTATTTACCATTATCAAAGCAGTTCCCTCCATGGAGTTCATCAACTGATCAACATGTTGTGCAGTTGTTAACTCGTCAAACCCTACCTGAGTAAGCTCTGACTTCATTGGAGCTACAATTTCTTCTGGATACATAGTCAAATTATTTTGTACGAAGGTAACACCTACGGAATCAAATTGTTGCCGTTTACTTCGCTCTTCGTTCCTTGAAGAATTGTTGAAGGATTTGAGAGCAAGCCTCAGCGAGTACGCCTACCTTGATCTCTGTCTTTGGATGAAGCATTGCTTGCTTATGGTTTGTGAATCCTCTTTTTGGATCTGAGGCACCATAAACCACCTTCCCAATCTGTGACCAGAATAAGGCGCCAGCACACATTGCGCAAGGCTCGAGCGTTACATACAAAGAACATTTTTGTAGGTACTTTCCTCCAAGGTGATTGCTGGCGGAGGTGATTGCCTGCATTTCGGCGTGGGCAGTAACATCCATCAGGGCTTCCGTTAAATTGTGCGATCGAGCGATTACCTTGTCACGGATGACAATTACTGCACCAACAGGAACCTCTCCTTTTTCATAGGCAAGTTCGGCCTCCATCAACGCAAGTTTCATGAAGTGCTCGTCCGAATTCAAGCTCAATGTCATTTGCTCATTTGTTTTTGTCCATATGCGTTTAACAGGTAGATTTGCGAGTTTACACGAAAAAGCTGTTGTATGAAGAGAATTGCTACCCTCCTCGGAATCATCCTTATCTCGGTGAGTTCATTCGCCCAATTATCTGTCTCCCCCGGGGATACTTCGATTTGCACGGGTGAATCCGTCACATACACGGCCTCCGGAATGTTGATCATGGGTTGGCTCGACACGCTGAATCAAGACACGACAACGAACCCGAGTTATCAATTTTCAACGGACTCTGTTGGGACGTTCGCTATCCTAGCGATTGGACTTGATGTTCTGCCTGCAGATACAGACACAGTCGTCGTTATTATTACGGTGAATCAAATGCCGGATGTGGCAATCGTTTCAAGCGCAGGCAGCGAGTTCTGCTCAGGATCAAGTAGTGAGCTAATTGTCACACCTGCCGCAGCTGATTCGTACATGTGGTCACCAGCTGGCTCATTGAGTTCCGATTCTACAGACACTGTCATGGCCTCTCCAACCACAACAACAGAATACTTCGTTACCGTGACGGACAATGGCTGTTCGGCAACGGCTAGCATTACACTAACTGTGAATCCATCACCAAGCGTAACCATTACATCGGATGACGACAATGGAAATGTTTGTGCTGGTAACAGCGTTACAATGACCGCAGTCGCAAACGGGATTGCCACCTATGAGTGGTCACCAGGGACGTCTTTAAATGATTCGACATCCATGACGGTTATTGGAACGCCATCGGCCTCAACAATCTATACTGTCGTGGTTACAGATACAAACGGATGTACTGCTTCCATGTCGAAAACTATCAATGTGAATAGCAACCCACCATTCTTGTCTATTGGAGTTACTCCAGAAGATTCTATCATTTGCAGCGGTGAGTCAGCTACACTGGACGCATCGAGTAATGCGCTTAGCTACGTGTGGTCACCGGGTGGAAGTTTGAATACAACGACCGGATCAACCGTCATCGCCTCTCCAACATCCACTACTACTTATTCAGTGACAGCGACATTAAATGGATGCACGAACACGGATCAAATTGAAATCACTGTGCTTAGCGGCCCCACTATGACTTATTTTCAAAGCTCTGGCGGATCGGCCATTTGCCTTGACCAAACTGATTCAATAGTCATCACATGCTCGACTTGCAGTAGCTATACATGGGAGCTACCAAGTTCGACTGTTACGACACCAAACAACACACAAATCATCTCACCTAATGTCCCGGGCGCAATTGATATTGATGTGACAGGATACGACACGATCGGATGTTTTTCTGAAGATGTGATCACGTTGAATGTGAACGATTGCTACCTGGGAGATCCATTTGGTATTGAAGAAACAAAAGGATTTGAAGTCAAGATTGCAACGCTTGAAGAAAGCCTTCGATTAATCGGGAGCCAAGCGATGACTACGGTTGAATTATATAATCTTCTCGGAGAAAGAATATTTGAACGCAAGGCAATCAACACAAGCACGTTTGATATTCCTGTGTATGATTTGAGCTCTGGAATTTACCTTGTCAAGGTAGAGGCGGGAAAGAATTCGATCACGCAGAAAGTCTACTTAGACTAAGAGACTTGAAATAACAATAATGAAGGGCTGCATTTGCGGCCCTTTTTATTTTACCACAATTTTCGTAGACAACTGGATATCCTCTTTGGTCATAAGGATGAGGTACGTTCCAGTCTGTAGACCTCCAAGTTGAACCTGATTCGAGGCATTGTTCAATACTGAGGTGTGTACGCTTTGGCCAATCATGTTTGAAATTTCAAGGGATGCGCCTTGTACAATTTGTGGCACTTGGATGTTCAGTACATCGACAACTGGGATAGGAAAAATGACCACTGCATTCTCAGAGACATTTTCAGTACCAACGAACAAAATGATCACGCCCAAAGTGTCTACAGCAGCGCATCCATTCGCGTCTGTTTCACCCACGGTAATGAGACCACTCGGGCCGGCATTCCACTGGATTACAGCAGCATTACTCGCTGTGCTAATGACGCTTCCTCCTGTAGCAGTCCAAGTAAACGCGGATCCGTTTGTGCTCGGCACGCTGTAGTTATAGTTGGTCCACGCTTGAACCGAGCCAGGGCCTGTTATCGGCCCGACTGTTGGGTCGGGGTGAATTGGGTTTGATCCGACAGAGTCGGTTCCTGTAGCAATTTGTCCAGTACTATCTGTGACCGTTACAGAATAAGCTCCTGGAGTTAAACCAGAGATGTCTTCGGTTGTAGCACCGTTGCTCCAGGCAAACGTGAATGGAGCCGCGCCACCGATAACAGTTAAATCAATTGCACCATTTATTGTGTTGATGCATGTCACGTCACTTGCTGCAAGAACCAACGACAAGGCGGCCAACGTATCTACTGCAAAGGTTGCAGTTACGACGCAGCCTGAAGAATCGGTCACAGTAACGCTATAATTTCCGATGCCGATTCCGGTTAGGTCTTCAGATGTTGGTCCATTACTCCAGTTAAACGAGTAGGGCATAACACCGCCACTGACGGTAAGGTCAATTGCGCCATCAGTCGCTGTTCCGGAAGAAGGAGAAGTGATGTTCGAGCTCAAGACAATTTCAGCCGGCTCCGTAATATTAAAGCTATCAATGAATTGAGAAGTATCGCTGTCAGTTACGGTGACGGTATACGTGCCGGCGCCAAGACCTGTAAGATCTTCAGTTCCGGCACCATTGCTCCAGCTGAAGCTATAAGGCATAATGCCTCCAGAGACAGTGAGATTGATCGACCCATTCGAATCGCCAAAGCATGAAATGTTCATGAACATGGACGTAACCATGAATGGATTGCTTCCGCCAGTCGTATCAACGAAGAAGCATGTTGAGTCCATGCAACCGTTGCTGTCCGTAACTGTCACACAGTAGGTCCCGGAAGTCAGGTTCATGATGTCTTGTGTTATTGCGCCAATACTCCATATGTAGGAATAGCCAGGCGTACCACCAGTAACGGTGAGGTCTATTGAGCCGTCATTCGCAGCTCCAGAAGAAGCATTGGTTACTACTCCACTCAAGGAGAGTGAATCAGGAGAAGAGATGGTTATGGTGTCAATTTCCGTGTTCCCAGCACCATCGGCTAGATAGATGTAGTACTCACCAGCTGACAGGCCGGTCATTGTGATTGAAGTATCGGCCATACCGAAGAACGAGCCATTGGTAATCATTACATCTCGCGCACCAGCGGAGATGAGGCCGCTTTGATATGCAGAAGCATCCGCCATGAAGAATCCTGCAGAATAAAGGCGATCACTCGAACCCCTATCGATTGTGTTGTAAGAGTCTTGATTTGACCCGCCAAGATTTTTTGCCCATACTTCATCAAATGAACTTGTGAGCTTTCCCATGAATGCATCGAGACCACCGTTGCTCGCGTAGGTGCTGTCACCATAAATGACGTTTCCTTCCATTTGCCCTGCAAACGAAATAAGCTCGTCAGAAATGACATCTAAGTCATAAACCGCATCCGTTGCAAGACCACCGATGGTCATGATGCCGTGATCTGTTCCACTTGTGTCTACTTTAAGAATGAAACCATCATAACCACCATTGCTTGAAACACTTGCGTTGCCAAAGTCAAGGCTATTCAAATAGTAGCCTCCGACATAAAGCGTGTCTCCTGTAGGTGTTGCGTCAATTCCAAATCCTTGATCATAAGCAGAGGCACCACCACCACCACCATCAATTGCCCACAACCAGTTTCCTGTGGAAGATAATGAGGCGACGAAGACGTCGCTTTGTCCAGTAGAAGCAAGGCTGGTTGATCCAAACGACGCGGTGTTTCTGAAGGCACCGGTCAGATATGTTTTGCCATCCGAAATTGTAAGATCACTGAGGACGTCATTGCCAACTCCACCGGCGCTTTCCGCCCAGTCCTGAGAGAAATTGGTATCCATGTTTACCACATAAAGGTCGCTGAGGCCAGATGAAGGAAGTGTTGTGCTTGCTAGCGTGATTGAACTGAGGTAACCTCCACCCACATAAACTTCGTTGCCTTCAATTTTGATGGAGTTTGCAAAGTCCGGAGAAGCGCTACCAATGGTGACGAGTGTATCCACCAAACCAGTGGCCAAATCAAGCTTAGCGATATAACTATCGAGTGAACCGTTGCTAGAGATAGAAGAGCTTTGTACAGCCATCGAATCTGAGAAAAACCCAACAGCGTAGACCGTGTTGTTCGACACTGTTACATCGAGAAGCCCATCAAAACCAACTCCTCCGATCGACACGGCCCACAGCGGGTCGTTTGTGAGGGCGTTATGACAGACCAAAAAGCCGTCCCGGCCGCCCGCCGATGTCAAGGTTGTTGAACCAAAGCTTATGGAGTCGCGATAATAGCCGCCTGTCACATAGACCTCTCCGATGCTTGAGTTTCCTCCCCAAATTGCGTTGGCTTCGGTCGTGTCCTGACTTTCACCTTGATGAATGAAGTCGTATCCATTGCTAATCAAAGAACCAAACACACTTGTATCTGAGTCTAGAACCATGATAATGGGAGGGAAGCATCCAAGGATTGCCTCTACGGTGAAAGCCCCATCAGCAGCGCCGTAACATGATTCATCTTGGTAAGTGACCGAGGTTGTTAGCTGAGCTGAAGAAGAGAGAGGAAGGACTGAAATTGCGATAAAGGCGAGTATAGTAAGTCTCATTGGTGTTGGTTTGCTATGAACAGTACGCAGTTAAGGCGCAACTGGTTTGTATCAAAAGTCTGGAATTCTAGGACGCGATCAAAGTCCAAAGCTCGGTCTCGTCAGGAATATTCGCGGACAAAGAGTCTATGTTATGTTTCTTAAGAGCTTTTTCGGTGCTCGGTCCAATTGCAATGACTTTGCTTTTTCCGATGGAGTTTCCAGCTGTAAAAAATGACTCCACATTACTAGGACTAGTGAATACATAACAATCGACGGGCTCAATCTTACTGAGCTCAGCGGTCGTAGAATAACAAATTACTTCCTTGACCTGAGCAAGGTCTAATGAAGATTGTATGGTTCTCAGGGACTGCTCAGAAATAGGAAAGAGGACTGATCGATTTCCGAGAAACTCCTTGAAATTCTGAGCAACCAGTGCTGAGTCACTCCCACTACCGATGAATGCAATTTCATTAACGAAATGAGATAGCTCTTTGGCCGTGGACTCGCCGAACGCAGCCATGGTAACACCACTCGAAACGGAAATGGGCGATTGTCGGAAGAATTCACGCACGGAATTTCTCGATGAAAAAAAGACACAATCAAAACTCTCAGGGAGTTCAAATTCCAACGATTTGACTTTGATCAGTGGTTGATCTTCTAACCTGACTCCCGTCAATTGGCACTGCCGCTTAAGGAAAGATTCATCGCTTAGATCGCGACTTATGAATACCGATGTTGGAAGACTCTTGTTTTGAAGCGCCTCGAATTTAATTCTCGCCTCTTCACTATCCTTGGCGACAAAGCTCACACGGCGGGGTGTGTCTTCCCAATCTTGGGCGTAGGTGACTCGGACTTTGTAACCACCTTCAGCTGGATGAGCATATGCACCGATAGGCTTATGACAACCACCTCCAAATTTGTTCAAGATGGCTCGCTCAATTTTTACAAGGTGCGCCATCCCTTCATCTGCCATCTGGGTAATAATTGAATGCATTTCAGAATCATCTTCCCGACACTGGTATGCGAGAACACCCTGTGCGGGAGCGGGAATAAATTTTCGTTCGTCAACTCGTACGGCGTATAGGTCCGAAACATCAAGATTGAGCCTGTTTACACCAGCTTTAGCAAGCATGATTGCATCAAATTGACCATCACGTAGCTTTTTAATTCTTGTTGGTACATTTCCTCGAATATCTTTCAATGTAATGTCCGGACGAAGGCTGTTGATTTGTGCTTTCCGTCGAGCGGACGACGTGCCCACCACGGCGCCTTTCTTGAATTCAAGGTCTAAAGTACGATCGACGCTCTCCTTTCTGATCAAGAGTAACTCAGCAGGGTCTTCTCTGTATGACACGCCAGAAATCGATAGGCCGGGCGGGGATTCGGTTTCAAGGTCCTTGTGCGAATGGATGGCAATGTCAATTTTGTCATCGAGCAAATGGTCTTCGATCTCTTTTGTGAAAAAGCCCTTCCCTTCAATTTTATCAAAGCTCAGATTTTGAATCTTGTCCCCCTTGGTGGTAATGATGATGAGTTCCGAGGAGACTCCTATTGCATCAAGTTCACCCATAAAGAAGTTAGCTTGCCAGAGAGCAAGGTCGCTTCCCCTGCTGCCAATTCGGATTACTCTATTACTCAATTATCGGGTCTTTTAGATCTTGATCGAGTACTACTTGTTTTGCCATTTTCATTGGCAATGAGATATACTTCTTCTCTAGATAGTCAACGATTTTCTCGAGTGTTTCTCGACTCTCGGGATCAAGGGATTCGATTTCCTTGGCGAAGGTTTTCCCAATTGCCTGACTCTTAATGTTCTTCATTAGCAAAGGAATTTCGTTCATCGCGATTTCCAATTTGCGTGTTCTGAAGGATTCCTCAAATTCTTCCAGTCGCTCTTCGACAAGTGCTTCACAATGAAAAATTTCTTTTTCTCTGAACTTCAAATTCTCTTTCGCTTGTCCCTTGAGGTCTTCAATCGAGGTATAATCAAGGTTGAAATGGGTTAACACCGACCCATCAATGTCGTTCGGTACAGCCAAGTCAATCACCGTCTTTTTGGACACGCCTCCATTAACTAATTGACTGTACGTGTCTTTATCTACAATCGAGGTTTCCGCTCCAGTACAGGTGATCAGGACATCAAAGTCATTGACCTTGGAAGTCAGCTCAGTGAGCGCGAATCCTTCGCCATCAAGAAGGCCTGCCAGTTTCTCTGCCCTGGCCCTTGTTCTGTTGAATACTTTGACTGAACCAAAATTGTGCTTTTTCAGGTTTCCCGCAATCGCCTCGATCGTTTGACCTGCGCCGACGTAAACAATGTTCTTACCATCAAGCTCCACTTCATCAATCAGTTTGCGATAAGCCAGATTAACAACGGAGATCGGCTTTGTTGCTATTTCGGTCTCGGTATATACCTGCTTCGCAGTTTCGAGCGCCTTATTTGCTGCAAGTCGGATGAAGTCTTTTGTAAAGCCATTTTTCTGCGCGAGCTCAAAGGCATTTCTGACCTGGGTGATGATTTCACGTTCGCCCACGACTAAAGAATCAAGCGAGCTAGCCACATGGAATAAGTGACGCACAGCATCCGATCCGTAGTAGAGCCGATTCTTTTCGATGGCTAAGCTGGATTCGTGCTCCTCAAGTGAAGGATAGAGTCGCTTGAAGAGGTTGGTGAGGAATTCGTCGTTGAGAGTTTGAGGTGTTCGGAAAAAGAACTCAACGCGGTTACATGTTGACAGGAACATGAACTCTCGCATTTCAAAATGCTTGACTATTGGATTTAGTCTTGCCTTTTGCAGTTCCGCTTCGATGTGAAACTTTCCAACAAGTTCTAGACCGAGAGAGCGGTGTGTCAGGGCTATTACTTTGAACTGATTCACGCAGTTGCAAAGGTCTTCTGACGCGTAAAAATTATGTCATGGAAATGTCAGGGGGCGAGGTGGTAAATCTCAACCCTACGGCTTTCGATTCGCTCGGTATTTGTCATGCCCTCACCCTTGGCGCCGATGCCATGTAGCTCAATTTGTTCTTCAGATACCCCACAATTCATTAGATACTTCTTGATCTGTGTTGCTCTCAATTCTGCGACTTGAACGCTGGCTTCATCAGACCCGAGATCACAAGAATATCCAACCACGAGGATTGGCTGAGCAGTTTGTTTGGCCTTCATAACCACTCGGTGATTAAGCTTGTATCGATCGTTATTGCTTAATCGTACACTGTTGAAGTTGAAGTAAATCGTGCTAAGCTTGACATCATTCTTGCTGTCTTCAAGGGCCTTGGATCCTTTGTCATTCGAAAGGAATTTCGAGAAGTCAAGACTTAGGTTGTCCCCAGAAGAAACTCCGGCAAGCCTAGCTTGAGATTTTGGTAATGTGCGAAATGCAAATTCACCGTCTTCTCCTTCCTGAACAAGCTCTTCTCCATTTTCGTCTAATACAATAAGCTGGGAACCAGCCTTGAGAACATCTTCAGAAAGGCGAACCAGATAATTGGACTCAGTCGCCAGTCGAGAGAAAACAAAATTTCCGTCAGCATCCGTGTACGTTGTTTCAATGACCTTTCCGTTTTCATCCAACAGATATAGTTCTACACCTTCCTGAGGGAGATCATTGAACGTGAATGCACCTTGGACATCTCTAAAACTCTTTTCGTAGAGAAGCTTGGCTTCGTCCTCGGAGATTTGTGACATGGAGAAGTAGTAGTCACCATCGAGTTTGTCAAAGGTGTACAATCGGTCGTCGCCAAGTTTAGCTGTTCGAACGTTTCCTTCCTTGTCAACAAAGTAGAGCTGACTTTCAAGCATGTCACTGCCTTCAAATTCTTCTACTTCGATTTTATAGTTACCGGCTTCCTCAAGCATGGAGAAGACGAATTGACCGTTGGCATCTGTGCGCACAATCTCTGCAACGTTGTTGTTTTCGTCCAATAGGCGCAATGTAATACCGTCTTTAGGCAGGCTTTTATACTTGAAGAGACCAATAGTGAATACAAAATGAGGAGTGATGATCGACCCTTGATCTACTTCGCTCAAGCGGTCCAAGTTCTTTTTGATGTCAGGTGTGATTGCCTGATACTGAAATCCACCGGCGGACATCTTGTCCATCACACCTACTTCAGATCCTTTACTGCTGTACAATGCAAGGGATCCATCTGCGTATGCTGAATTTGGATCAGCCAACTGAATATTATAATTCATATCGGGATCAAGCTTGCTAAACTTAAACTTACCTGATTCGTCGGTGACCACTTCTTCGATAACGTTGTTATTTTCATCGTAGAGGAAGAGTTTTACGCCCTGCTGTGGCAGGTTTTCAAACTTGAACACCCCTTCATTAATTAGCTGGGCATCCTCACCTTCTTCCTCCAGCAGTTTGAGTTGAGCCATTTGCCTAGCCTCAAGTTTCTGGTAATCGAATTCTCCATTCTCCTTCACGGTCGTCTTAAACAGGCGCACTCCGTTCGCGTCCGTGTAGTATATCTCCGCATTCTTCTTTACATACTCTAACGTTGTAATAAGCTTCATGTGAAGGTTTAGGCTATCATCGGTTTCGGGAAATTTAAACCCTCCTTTATCATCCGTTTCGGCATAGTGGTAAACCTTTCCATCATCATCAACCAAAGCGAGAATGGTGTTCTTTACTCCTACGCCATCTACCTCTAGGATTCCATGCATGCCAGCAGGCTGCTGTTGAAGCTCAATTGTCTCGCGAGCTCTATTCTCTGCTTCGGTCTGAGGAGTAACAGATGCTTGCCCCTCTGAACTATAATCGAGTTTTTCGAGGTATAGCCCTTCATGGTTTAGGACCATTGGGTTGAGAAGAGTGGCATCAATTTCATCATGCTGAGGCACGATTTGATATTCGTTTTTCTCTTTAAGTCCAGGAATTTCAATGACTTCTTCGGAGTTGGCCTTATAGATTCCGAGTGAAGAACCATCTTTGAATACTTCGACATTCACGTCAGAAAAGCGATTACCAGCAATGCCTTCGAAAGAAAGACGCAACGTATCTGCGATCTTATAAAACCGGTGATTTATTATTGCACTGTAAATATTGCTGAGACTGTCATTTCGGTTCGAAGAAAAGTATATAATCTCTCCAGCAACGAATGGAGCAGCATCAAACGCTTCTGAATTTAGAGGAGTTCCTGCATTCCTCGCGGGGCTCCAGTTCGTCCACGAGTCATCCTTTCGATATGCATAAAATATATCAGCGTCTCCAGCTCCACCCATTCCGTTCGATGCGAACAACATGGTTTTGTTATCTGGAAGCAGATGGGGTGTAATCTCAAACCCTTCGGAATTAACGCTATCACCTAGCCAAAGAGGCTTCGTCCACTTATCATCCTGGAAGAATGAGACGTAAAGATCTTCTAGGCCTTTCGAATATTTCGACTGCATCGAGATGATCATTATGTCCTCAGTCGGAACAACGAAGGCGCCATAAAAATCAGTTTTGATGTTTAACCCTGGGATATCAATGACTGAAGGCTTGGCAAAGTCGTCTTCAGTACGCGGTGCAAAAGAGAATCCTTTTTGTAGGTCAATCTTCTTGATGTACGTCCCTTGAAGAAATAGTCTATCTCCTTCGGTTGAAATACCAATTACAGAGTTGTTTAGTGCGTTATTAAGCTTTAGATCGTTGGTTGGGCTCGACCAGCTACCAGAAATGTAATCACTATACCATATGTCTTGACCATATGAGTTCCCTCCTTTGTTTTCAGGGTGAAGCGAACGCGTAAAGTACAGACGATGATTCGCAGGGTCATATATAGGCACAGACTCCTCGTAGATTGAGTTGATATTGTCAGGTAGGGGTATTACTTGATCAACCTCAACCTCAACCTGTGCGATCAGAGACCCGCTGATTAGCAGCAGTATACAGGTCAGTAGGTTATTCATCTAGACATTAAAAGACTGCTTTCTCTTTATTGAACAAGTTCAATCCAAGCATGACTTCGTGACTTCCAATATTATTCGTTTGGATCGTCGACAAAGAAAGGTCAAAAGCGTATCCAAATCTAAGTGTGTTTGATAAATGCAGCCCGATCATTCCAACAAGCGAGTTAGAATTACGGTAAGAAAGACCGACCCAATACATTTCTCGCATGTCCAATCTGAGGTTTAAATCGAACGACAGTGGGGCTTGGTCAACGTATTTAACCAATATGCTGGGAGTCAGTTCCATGTAGTTTACGAGCTTAAAATGATAACCTCCAATTATGTTGTGATGAGCTTTAATGTCCTCGAAGGTGACTTGATTGCTCAGCTTTAGTCGCTCCTGTATGAGTTGATCTGATGAATAGCCAAAGAAAAACTTGGGATGTTCGAGCCAAAATGCGACGTTAATGTCCATTTGAGAACTCTGATCTCTTGTGCCGATGTAGTTGATGTACGTTGGATCGCCAGCGTATTCTACTTCTGCTTTAGTAGCATCAAACACGACAGAGCTGAAGCCAATGCTTGGCGAGAAGCTCAGGTCAATCTCTTTGGCTACCGGAAGGTGAAATGCGTATGAAAGCGCGCCCATGGTTTGTGCGTATGGTCCATAGCCATCTCGTGCAATATAGCCTCCTATGTCGTGGTAAGATTTGCGAACGATGGAATTGTAAGACTCAACGTTGCTTATCCTAACCGATGAGCTTATTGGCTTCACGTCAACTCGACTTCCAATTGGAGCATTAGCACTTACATAGAAGGTCGTTGGGCTATTGGTAATTCCAACCCACTGATTTCGATAAGACAGATTCACCTCAGTGTAGTTGTGAATTCCACCAGAGGCCGTGTTGAGCAAGTACAAATTCTGTAAGTACTGGCTAAACTGATAGATCTGCTGAGACTTAGCCTGCTGATAACCGAAAAAGACCAGCACAACCAGAACGAGTATGTGTCTTATATTTTTCATCGGATGATCGTTATTGACCCTGTAATCGGCGGAACCTCAGGGACACCGAGTTCCACTACGAAGAAATAGCTACCACTAGGTAAATCTTTTCCATTGAATGTTCCGTCCCATGGGATTTGGTATCCTTTGGAAGCGAACATCTCATTTCCCCAACGGTTATAAATTTTTACAGCGCAATCAGGATAGTTGGCAAGTTCTTTCAGGTTCCACACGTCGTTGAATCGGTCACCATCCGGTGTGAATGCGGTAGGCAGTTTCAACCCTTCATTAACTTCCACCAAGATGGTGTCTGTTGTTTTACAACCATCTGCCGTGGTACCATTAATATAATAAGTAGTGGTCGTTGCAGGCTCAACCGTTGCAACGGCTTGATCACCATTCGTAAGCCCAATATTCGGCCACCATTCGAAGATTACATCTAGATCGCTTGTCGCTTCCACTTCCACGCTCGAAGGAGCGAAAATGAAGGTTGTGTCAAGTAGCGTTTCAACCACTGGAAACGGGACAACGTCGACCGTTACATCGTCATAGCTTGGCGGACATACGCCATTGATAACCATCCATCGGTATGAGTAGGTCCCGAGTTGTAATCCGTCTATCTGAGTTGTTGCTTCATTTGTATCGGCCAGGGTAGTTCCATCTCCTGGATTCAGCCAAGTTCCAATGCCGATTGAACCAAGATTCGCAGCAATTTCTGCGCCTAAACTATCACACACAATTACATCGTCTCCTGCGTCTGCAATAGGGTTTAAGTAAACCTCAACTTCCATGGTGTCATAAAGTACAGGACAGACACCATTTTCTATTCGCCATTCGAATTGTGTAATTCCTATCTCTAGACCATCGTACGCAGTGTTGCTTGATGTGCTATCCGTAAATGTGATATTTCCTGACAGTGCCGTCCAAAACCCAAATCCAATTGCCGGGTTATTTGCGGCCATCGTGCCATCGTATTCTTCACATTTTTCTTGATCGATTCCAGCAAGGGCTGTATCCGGATAGTCATACCTAAACACCTCGAACTGGCATGTATCTGCATTGCCATAAATATCTGTAACGATGAACCGGTTGATAGTTAAACCAACAGGATAGAATCCCCCTGAAGCAATTCCGGAATCGAGTACGACGGTATGGTAAGTACAATTGTCAATGAAGATGGGTAGGCTGTATGTGAATATGCTGTCACAAATAGTTGTGTCGTTTTGGCAAAACAACTGAGGCGCTTCCCAATCTTGAACTTCAATTATGAAGCTGCAGGTGTCTGTATTCAATGATTGATCGTATGCGACGTAAGTCAGCTGGGTAAATCCAAGAGGGAAGAAGCTTCCACTATCAAGTCCTGTAGTGTCAATCTGTATTATTGAATCTATGGAGCAATTGTCCCAAGCGGTTGGCCAACTATAGTCAACGATAGCAACACAATCGCCTGAATCATTCAGAACTATTATGCTGTCATTGCACGTGATGATCGGATGGATTGTGTCCATTACCGCAACTTGAAGCGTGTCTGTAGATTGATTTCCGAAGATGTCCTCAGCATTGAATATGATGTCAATCGCAGAGTCTACAGTAGAGCAGGTGTAAAGGGTGTCGCTCAAATAGATCGTATCCAAGGTGCAGTTGTCATGGGTGCTGTCATCAAGTGAGGCAGCGTACATTACGAATTGACCACTGGAGTCGAGGTATACCGTGTCTGAATGAGCAAAGATGTAAGGCGCTAATGTGTCTTCAATAACCAGGATCAAAGAATCGTAGCTTGTATTTCCGTTTTCATCAGTCGCCGTAAACAACACGTTTAATGTGTCACCATGATTAGCACAGTCGAATGAACTTGTGTCAATTGAAATCGTATCAATCCCGCAAGCGTCAGAAGTGCTAATATCCACCGAGTCCGCTGTTGTCGTGGCAAATCCGAAAGAGTCTAGGTAGATAAATTGAGTATCAACAATAACGATTACCGGCGCAATAGTGTCATTGACTTGAATAGTGCTAATAGCCGAATCGATGTTCCCGTGTACGTCTTCTGCGTAGAAAGTGACATTGTTCGAACCTACGTCAATGCAGTTAAAAGTGTCTTGACTCAAATACATTATATTAAGCCCACAGCTATCCCAAGTGGCAAGATTCACCGAGTCAACATCAATTACAGCCTCACCTGTGCTATCTAAATAGATTGTAAGATTTTGAATTATTGGTTGTGGTGCAACTGTGTCTAAAACAGTTACGTAAGCAGAGCCCTGATGTAAGTTTCCACTAATATCTCGAACAAACATTGCCACCCAATGGCTATCTGGCGCATGACCACAATCAAAATCATACATGCTTAACCATGTCGAGTCAATTGTGCAGTTATCAGATGATCCATTGTCAAGACCACCCGGAACAATTGAAGTATTTCCGAACGAGTCCAGATAGACTGTAATACTTTGAACCAGCACTATTGGTCTTGTGGTGTCAAAAACAGTGATGATTGACATTGCAGAATCAACATTCCCAGAAACATCTTCCGCATATAAGTATATCGTGTTTGGCGCTGCAGTATCTGAACAATCGAAGGACGTAACATCCAAGTACATCGAGTCGACCGTGCAGTTGTCAAACGTCCCATTATCGATCATGGCAACAGTAATCGAACCATCACCACTACTATCTAGGTATACTGTATCATTTTGGGTGACAACAGTTGGAGGAAGAATGTCTGTAACCGTGACGTAAGCATGAGCGGTATCAGAATTGCCGGAAACATCAAAGACAGTGAGAATTACTAAATGGGTTGAATCAACATCTGCGCACGTGAATGAGTCAAAGTCAATTTGCATACTTGCAATTGCACAGTTATCGAATGAACTATTGTTGACATCTGAGGTGTCAATCGTGACCGACCCACTCGCCGCTAATTGAACAAAAATGTTCTGTGTAATCACAGTTGGGGGAGATGTATCAAGGACGGTAATCACTACTAGATCGCTATCAACATTACCACCGGCATCTGTCGCGTAAAACCAGATGTTATTATCGCCAGTATCCGCACAGTTGAAAATCGAGTCACTGAGGGAAAAGTCTAACCCACAATTGTCAACACTTGCGCTATCAAGAGAATCTGCAGAAACCGTGACTGAGCCAGTTGCGTCAAGCGCCACGGTAATATCGTGACCGTCGGCGATTGGAGGTGTCGTGTCCCAGGCAAGTTCGAAGGTATAATCTTCGGCTTCTCCATATGTCTGTGATCCACAGGCCGAAGGGGGAAGAGCAATATAATTACAAATTACCCGCATATAGGTTGTGCCAGTGTCAGCGGAGCATGGTACGTCGAATGAACCAGTAAATGCACCTAGGCCCCACGTGCCACTATTCCAAACTTCTTCAGTTGAAGCGTACACGCCGTCTTTATTCCAGTCAACGTATATCCTAAAGCCCTGTGCATAAGTTGGACCTGATTGAACGCTCACGCCAACAGATTCTCCTGGGCTCGAAGTATGAATCAGAGAGGTGTAGTCGCCTACGGGGCTGCCGTTGCATCCTGAACCATTATTTGTAATGTTCGTTCCTCCACCGCTAGTGCTGAAGTTGTTAATGTAGTCTCCGAGTGCACATCCATTGGATATTGTCGGGGTACAGTATGGCGACTCTACAGCAATTGTGTATTCTTCAGTTTCACCATATGTATAAGAAGAGCAAGGGTCCGTTGGTACTGTATTATAGGCACTTCGTATTCTCATGCGATACGAAGAAATTGGAGTCCCAAAGGGGATTGTGAAACTTCCATTGAATGTAGAAGTGCTCGCCGAACCACTACTCCACATTAGTTCAGTTGATTCAAATGTGTAATTATTGTTCCAATCTACCCAAATTGCAAACCCATTGGCCCATGAGAGACCTGATTGAATTGAAAACGACACGCTTTCACCCTGTCCTTCCGTGTGAACCAAGTTTGTGTAGTTCCCGAATCCATTTACGCTACACCCAGTACCATTGTTTGTGATATTAGTAGTGCCGCCAGTTGTGCTAAAGTTATTGATGATGTCACCATCACTACATGAATATGGCAGAGCGTAAGTATATATAGGAGTGCAGTACGTTGTATAAGTAATACTGGCTGATCCATTCCCTGATTGATAACCCTGGGTGTGAATGATATTTGAGGCCCCGGGCAGTATATAACTACTACCACCGCCACCGCCGGAAATAAGTCCGCCGCCGCCGCCGTAATAGCCACCACCGCCGCCGCCGCCGCCGCCGGTCCAGCCTTGGCCCGCTCCTCCAAGACCGAAGGCGCCGTTGCCGCCGCTAGGCTGACCCCAAGGCGAGCCATCACCTCCGGTTCCTCCGGCAGATTGAGTTCCTCCTGTTCCAGCTGGATATGAGCTCCACTGAGACCCATTTGCTCCAGTAAGACTGCCTCCAGCACCACCGTTGCTGAAAGTTCCTGTGAATCCACCACCACCGCCAGCACCAGCGACTAAAATTCGGTTGGCAAAACCTGTACCTCCACTTCGGATGTCAGTAGCCCCACCACCAGCGCCAGGTTCTTGAGATAGGTTTGAGGAGGTGCCTCCACCGCCATTAAATATCGAAGATGAATTGCATGTTCCGCATGTTGTTCCTTGCTGGCCTACATAAATGTAAAGTGTTTCGCCAGGAGTTACAGGTATCGTGGATTGTACTCGACCCCCTAAACCTCCAAAAGCCCCATTTTCTCCATTTCCACCTGAAGCCCCAATGGCATCAACCGTGATTGAATCAACCGTGATTGGTACAACAAAAGTTTGGACAGCGCCGGTGTAACTATAGGTGTTGGTGATAGTACTTTGAGCACTAAGTTGTTGAGGTAGAGCCAATAACAGTATAACCAAAAAAGTTCCAGTCACCAGCTGGAGTGATCGAAATCGAAGTCCGTTAATAGGCATTGCTTAATCCGTAGCTACGAAAATACGCGATTCATAGTCTGAAGGTTTGGTTGGGTCGATTATTTATTAGCTCTTGACTATTAAAACATTCATTATTCACCGAAAAAGGAACAAAAAAACCCAAGTCTAAGACCTGGGGTTTGTTCCTTCCGGCAGGCCACGTTTAACTTCCACACATCTCGCAATCGTCCGGATCGTCTAGAGAACATGCTATTTCCGCCTGACGCTGTTCAGCGCTTACGACTTCAGTTTCTTCAGCCTGCTCAGTTGGCTCTTCGAGCTTCTCCTTATCAACCGTGAATTGAATTGCGTCTCTAGCTGCCTTCGTTCGGAGATAGTACATCCCTGTCTTCAATCCAGCTTTCCAACCATAGAAGTGCATGGAGGTCAGCTTCGCAAAGTTTGCGTCTTCCATGAAAATGTTCAACGACTGACTTTGATCGATGTACGCACCTCTGTCAGCAGATTGGTCAATGATGACACGCTGACTAATTTCCCAGGCTGTCTTGTACAATTCCTTGAGATTATCAGGGATTTCGTCAATTTCCTGTACCGAACCATTGGTTGCAATCAACTTGTTCTTCAACGTCTCATTCCAAAGACCAAGTTTTACGAGGTCCCGCATCAAATGCTTATTCACGATGACGAATTCACCACTAAGAGTCCTTCTGGTGTAAATGTTTGAAGTGTATGGTTCAATGCACTCGTTGTTTCCTAGAATTTGAGATGTAGATGCGGTTGGCATCGGAGCAAGGAGCAAAGAATTACGGGTTCCATATTTCTCGATTTCGCCTTTCAATACATCCCATTCCCAAAGATCCGTCGGAGTTACGCCCCACATGTCATGTTGGAATGTCCCTTTTGACAGTGGTGAACCCGGATAGGTCTCGTAGTGACCATGCTCTTTGGCCTCGTCCTTTGACGCGGTTAGAGCGGCATAATAAATTGTTTCAAAGATTTGACGGTTTAGCAATTGTGCCTCTTCGCTATCAAATGGGAAACGCATTAATATGAATGCGTCTGCCAAGCCCTGAACACCTAACCCAATCGGTCTGTGCCTCAGGTTTGAATTTTTAGCCTCAGGAACTGGGTAGTAGTTTCCATCAATGATCTTATTGAGATTTTTCGTGGCTACATAGGTGATCTCAAACAATTTATTGAAATCAAATTTGCCTTCACTGACGAACATTGGTAGCGCGATAGAAGCCAAATTGCAAACAGCCACTTCATCAGGAGCGGTGTACTCAATAATCTCAGTACACAGATTCGAGCTCTTTATCGTGCCGAGGTTTTGTTGGTTTGACTTAGCATTTGCCGCGTCCTTGTAAAGCATGTAAGGAGTTCCAGTCTCAATTTGAGATTCAAGGATTTTGAACCACAAGTCTTGTGCTTTAATTGTTTTCTTGCCTTTGCCATCCTTCTCATATTGTAGGTATAGCTTTTCAAATTTCTTTCCATGCGTATCTGCAAGGCCAGCACATTCATCAGGACACATCAAAGTCCAATCGCCGCCTTCTTCAACACGTTTCATGAAAAGATCCGGCACCCAAAGGGCATAGAATAAATCGCGAGCGCGCTGCTCTTCCTTTCCGTGGTTTTTCTTCAGGTCGAGAAAGTCAAAAATATCTGCGTGCCAAGGCTCAACGTAGATTGCAAATGAACCTTTCCGCTTTCCGCCACCTTGATCCACGTATCTCGCAGTGTCATTAAATACTCGAAGCATTGGAACAATTCCATTGCTCGTTCCGTTAGTGCCACGGATGTACGAACCAGTTGCCCTGATATCATGGATGGAAAGCCCAATTCCACCTGCAGATTGAGAGATTTTGGCGCACTGAGAGAGCGTCTCATATATTCCGCTTATGCTGTCATCCTTCGTGGTGAGCAGAAAGCAGCTTGACATTTGAGGTTTTGGTGTGCCCGCATTGAATAATGTTGGTGTAGCGTGAGTGAACCAACGCTGAGACATTAGGTCATAGGTTTCAATTGCTGAATCCAAATCGTTTTTGTGAATTCCAATAGCAACGCGCATCAACATGTGCTGAGGACGCTCAACCACTTGGTTATTCATTTTAAGTAAATACGATCTCTCTAAAGTTTTGAAACCAAAGAAATCGTACCCGAAATCTCGATCGTAAATGATATGACTATCGAGTTGTTCTGCGTTATCGCTGATGATCTTGTGAACGTATTCCGCAATTAATGGGGCGTCTTTCCCCGTTTTGGGGTCGACATACGTGAACATTGCGTCCATCGTAGCTGAGAATGACTTCTCAGTGTTCTTATGGAGGTTAGACACGGCAATTCTTGAGGCAAGAAGAGCGTAATCCGGGTGAGAGGTAGTAAGTGATGCAGCTGTTTCGGCAGCAAGGTTGTCCAATTCACTTGTCGTGACCCCATCATAAATCCCCTCGATGACTTTCATCGAGATCTTGACTGGATCAACACTCTGGTGTAATCCGTAACAGAGTTTTTTGATTCGGGCGGTTATCTTATCGAATTTGACGGCTTCACTTCTTCCGTCTCTTTTCATTACAAACATGGGCTAACAGGCTTTTGGTTATTTAGCAAATAGGTTTTTAGAAGTCTTCGTCTAGTTTGAATACTTGATTTTCGGTGCCATTGGCGACTCCGGACTTCTGGTATTCAGCCACACGTTTTTCGAAGAAGTTTGTCTTTCCTTGAAGACTGATCATCTCCATGAAATCAAATGGGTTTTCTGATCCCCATACTTTCTCACACCCTAGTTCGAGGAGTAATCTATCCGCAACAAACTCAATGTATTGTTGCATCAATTTCGCATTCATCCCAATAAGAGAAACTGGAAGGGCATCGGTGACGAATTCCTTTTCAATTTCCACAGCATCTTTTATGATGCCCGTTACGGTCTCTTTCGGAAGCTGATTGATCAAGTGATCAGTGTACAGTAAGCAGGCAAAATCACAGTGCATGCCCTCGTCTCTTGAAATTAGCTCGTTTGAGAAGCTAAGTCCTGGCATCAATCCTCTTTTCTTCAACCAGAAGATGGAACAGAATGATCCGGAGAAGAAAATTCCTTCAACCGCTGCAAAGGCAATGAGGCGTTCTGCAAAGGAGCCATTGTCAATCCATCGGAGCGCCCAATCAGCCTTCTTCTTAACGCAGGGTATGGTTTCGACAGCATTGAAAAGTTTATTCTTCTCTGCTTTGTCCTTTATATATGTATCAATGAGCAGAGAATAAGTTTCGGAGTGTATGTTCTCCATGGCGATTTGAAAACCGTAAAAGAACTTGGCTTCTGTGTATTGGACCTCAGAAACGAAGTTTTCCGCGAGATTTTCGTTTACGATTCCATCGCTTGCGGCAAAAAATGCCAATACATGCTTAATGAAGAATCGCTCATCATCATTCAATTTATTATCCCAATCATAAAGATCTGCACCAAGGTCAATTTCTTCAGCTGTCCAAAAGCTCGCTTCCGACTTTTTATAAAATGCCCAGATGTCGTCATGCTTAATTGGGAAGAGAACAAACCGACTTGGGTCCTCTTTTAGGATTGGTTCTTCGGTCGAATTCTCTTGTGTTTGCACGGGCATGTTTTCTGGTAAAACGTCACTGAGGTCTGTCTCTGCTTTTTGAATTTCTTTCTGGTCCATTTATCTTCTACTTTCTTTACTGACGCTGCGATTAGGGACAAAACGTTCCTTAGTCGAAATCACCAACTATGTTTTAATCAACTGATATACAATAAGTTAAAAGCGAGGGTGGCTTTAGGTGACGAATCAGAAGGGTAACTGCTCCGTTTTTATTGTTCAACAAAACTTGAGAAAAATGCGACCCGAGTCAAACCAAATTCATCAACAATTGAGGGAGTTTTTGAACAGTCGGTTTCCCGGATGGATGTTAAAAAAAATCTTTTGGTATCCTCAACTCAATGTTAATGGGAGCTCGGAAATTTTTATCCTGTTAATTAGCTCGATGTTGTAAAAAAAGATTTGGAAAATCCACCTCAATGGTTCACTTTATTCCACTCGATCGAGGTTGATTCGAGAGATGAATAGAAGTCTTTTCCAAATCGACGGACCAAAGCATCTTTTACAAATCTGAAAACCGGAACCTTTAATTCTTTACCCAGTGAACAAGCGGGGGAGCAAATATTCCATTGCTCATAGTTCAATGCTGTGATTTCTTCGTAGCGCTTAACTCGAACAGGGTAAAGGTGACAAGAAACAGGTTTCTGAAAATTTGACTTGCCAGCTTTCCAAGCTACTTCGATTCCGCATTGCGCTACTCCCTTCTCATCAAATAAGGTGTAGGCACATTCTTGACCGTCTTTCAAAGGAGTTACCCATTCATCGTCCTCGTCTTTTATGTATAAACCCTGTTTTTCGATTGCTTTTAGCCCATCTTCCCGAAGGAAATCCTTAATGGAGTCAAAATTTGCCTCAAGATTTTCCAATTCTTCGGTAAGTAGGGGTGCGCCGGAGTCGCCTTCAACACAACACGCACCTTTACAGGCATTTAGGTCACAAACGAAGGACTCTTCAAGCAGATCGGACGAAATAAGCTTGTCATCAATTTGAATGATCATCTGGTGGCGAATTTATTGACTTAGAAGCCCGATAGCATTAAAATATTAAATCGAAGTGAAAAGGGTATTCACCGTCAAATTTTAACGTTTCGGGGGTTGAGGTATTAATTATTGTTATTTCTTTGTGAGGAAACGTTTAACTAAACATTACCTAAACTATGAGAAGAAATCAACTATTTCTCTTAGCAATATCTGTGTTTATGACTCAGATATTACTAGCACAAGAACGGACCTTATCGGGGGTCGTACGAGCGGATGACGGCTCGACTCTACCAGGAGTCAACGTCACCATTAAGGGGACCACTAACGGTACCACTACTGACGAGAATGGTAAGTATACAATCCAAGTCCCAAATGATGACGCGGTATTGATATACTCCTTTATCGGAATGGAGGACCAAGAAGTTCCTGTAGCATCCCAATCTAATATTGACGTCGGAATGGTTTCCGGAATGGTATTGGACGAGGTTGTCGTAACCGCTCTCGGTATTTCCCGAGAGAAAAAAGCACTGGGTTATTCAACCCAATCAGTGTCTGGTGAAGATGTAGCTCGCGTGAAGGACGTAAACTTCATGAGCGCACTTTCAGGACAAGTCTCCGGTGCTCAAATTAAGAACAGTGGAACTATGGGTGGTTCTGCTAACGTAATAATCCGAGGCTATAAGTCTATTAATGGTAATAACCAACCGCTTTATGTAGTGGATGGTATTCCTATTAGTAACGCGATTACTAACTCACGTAACCAGAGGACTGGTCGTGGTGGATTTGACTACGGTAACGCCGCAATGGACATTAACCCAGAAGACATCGAGAAAATCGAAGTACTTAAGGGTGCCGCCGCAACTTCTCTTTATGGAGCGCGAGCAGCGAATGGTGTTGTGATTATCGTTACTAAGAAAGGAGCTAAGAATAAGAACGGAGTTGGTGTTACCATTTCATCAGGTGTGATGGCTGGTGTGATCAACAATAACACAATGCCTGTATACCAGAAAGAGTACGGTCCTGGATATGGACAATACTATGGTTCTGATACTGTGTTCACCGGCGATATCTATGATGGATATGTTGAAGAAGTAGATACAGATGGCGATGGTGTCATTGATGGACTAGCTTCTCCAATTGGTGAGGATGCGTCTTACGGACTTGCATTTGATCGCGCTGATGAGCTTCTTACTTGGGAGTCTATCTATCCAGAATTGGAAGACACATACCTTAAGCCACAGCCTTACGAGGCAGCGGAAAATGACGCAACAACTTTCTATGAGACAGCGATGCAGCTTACAAACTCTGTGTCTGTTGATGGAGGAAACGAAAACGGAACTTACCGTATGAGTGTTAGTGACATGCGCTACAAGGGGATCATGCCTAATAGTAGCCTACGTCGAAACAACGCTTCTATTAATGTATCATACAACCTAAGCGATAAGCTTTCAGTTTCATCGTCCATGACATTTGTCAAGAACGAAGGACTTGGACGTTACGGAACAGGTTACGATTCACGAAACGTAAACCAATCTTTCCGTCAATGGTACAATGTCGGTACTGACTACCAAGCTCAGTGGGAGGCATATGACAAGACTGGAAAGAACCTTACATGGAATCCACTTGGATTTGGTTTCGCAGAAGGAACTCGTGAGCGTCCACACTACTTTGACAATCCATATTTCATGCGATATGAAAGTTATGCAAACGATGTTCGTAACAGAATCATCGGTAACGTAGCTGCAACATATCAGCTGACTGATTGGTTAAGCGTCATGGGTCGTGTAACTAATGATAGTTATGACGAACTACGTGAGGAGCGAATTGCTGATGGATCAGTCGATGTTCCTATGTACTATAAGTATACACGCAGCTACTATGAGAGAAACTATGATTTCATTCTTTCATGGAAGAAATCATTCGGTACTGATGGTAAAGTCAGCTTTGATGGTAACGCAGGAACTAACATTCGACGTCAGAAGAGTACTGAGACTGAAGGACAGACAAACGGTGGTTTGATTGTTCCAGGTCTTTATTCCCTTTCTAACGGAACGAATGGTATGATTGCTCCAACTTTCTTGCCGTCATCTAACGATTACAAGATTCTTAATCAACCTTACGAAGCTGAATGGCAACGTGCTGTTGATGGATACTATGGTCGAATGACATTGGGATATGATCAGTTCTTGTATGTTGACCTTGCTGGTCGATATGACATCAGCTCGACTCTTCCTGATGGAGACAACGCTTTCTTCTATCCAGCAGCAACACTTAGTTTGGTTTATTCCGAATTATTTGATGTTTCATTCATGGACTTTGGTAAGTTGAGATTGAACTATGCACAAGTTGGTAATGACGCACCTGTGCAGAGTGTACGTTCAGTTTATAACCTGAACACATCTTTCATGGGAAGTTCATTGGCATCAGCGCCAAACACAAACTTGAACTCTGGACTAGTACCTGAGAACACTCAATCAATGGAAATTGGATTTGAGAACAAGTTTGCTAAGGATAAGATTGGTTTTGATATTACTCTTTATAAGACTAATACGAGAGATCAAATTCTTCCTGCACGTGTATCTAGTGCTTCTGGAACAATCTTCCAGTATATTAACGCTGGTGACATTCAGAACCAAGGAGTTGAAGTTTCTCTATATGCAAACCCTGTTAAAACTGAGTCGTTCTCATGGACAACTCGTATAAACTGGGCGCTGAACAGAAACGAAGTAATCGAGCTTGATGGCCAATTGGATGCATTCCAGTTGACATCTATGCAAGGCGGTATCACTGTTGAGGCTGAAGTCGGACAACCTTATGGAGTTATTAAGGGAACCAACTTCGTTTACTACAACGATGATGAATCAAAGCCAATCGTTTACGCTCACCCATTCGGTGGAACACGATACTGGAGATCAGCTACACCTGAGGTAATTGGTAACATGCTTCCTGATTGGACGGGTGGATGGTTCAACACAATTAAGTTCAAGGATATTGCTGTGAGTGCATTGATTGACATGCAGCAAGGAGGAAACTTCTTCTCACTTGATACTTGGTATGGATACGGAACTGGTATTTATGATATCACTGCCGGAACTAACGATGCTGGAAACCCAGTTCGGGATGCACCAGAAGATGGAGGAGGAATTCTTCTTGACGGTGTTGTTGCGACTACTGATGCAACAGGGGCTTACATTTTCGATGACGATGGTAACCTGACTTCAGATGGAACACAAAACGAAGAGAATGGTTGGTTCGGAAACTATGCTAACGCATATGGATGGGCTACTGCTCCAAACGCAATGCACATTTACGATGCGACGTACATCAAGCTTCGTCAATTGACTATTACTTACTCCATTCCAAAGAGTGTAGTAGAAGAGTGGCCAATTCAAGGACTTGATATATCACTCGTAGGACGAAACCTTGCAATCTTGCACAAGAATTCACCTTACACAGATCCTGAAGCTGGCTTAAGTGCTGGTAATGTTCAGGGTTACCAGTCAGGGGCTTATCCTGCTGTTCGTGAGTTCGGTGCTAACGTTACACTTAAATTCTAATTATCCACGAACAATGAAAAAGGTATTAATATATACAGGTTTAGCGGTATTCATCCTTAGTGGTTGTACGAAGGATATTACCGACTTCAACAAGAATCCTAAGGCCCCTGAAGAGGTGCCAGCAGCGATGCTCTATGCAAATGCTCAAAAGGATCTAGTTTACTACATGTCAAGTCCAAATGTGAATGTGAATACATTCCGCCTTTGGTCCCAGCACTGGACTCAAACTACTTATACGGATGAGTCTAACTATGAATTGACGGAGCGAAACATTAACGGAGGAGTTTACGACAGGCTTTATGCCAACGTTCTTCGAGACTTGAGTGAAGCCCGTGCAATCATTGGAAAAGATGAACTTGTCACCGGAAACGATGAGAAGGCTCAGCTTGCATTGATCACAATTATTGAGTGTTATGCTTATCACGTATTGGTAGACATCTTTAACGATGTTCCATATACAGATGCAATTCAGCTGCTTGATAATCTAGCTCCAGGATATGATGATGCGGCTACAATTTATAGTAGTGTAATGTCTGATCTTGATGGAGCGATCGCCGACTTAAATGCTGGCGGAGGCACCGGAGAGCTTGGAGCTTCTGATAACATCTATGGTGGTAGCGCGTCTAGTTGGGCTGCTTTTGCAGGAGCCCTCAAAATGAAGATGGCTGTTCGAACTGGTGATATGGCAGCTGCCGCTGCAGCTGATCCAGGAGCTGGTTTTTCAAGTGCTATGATGACGTTTGAAGGATCTGCGCCAAACACCAACCCATTGTGGGAAGCTCTAGTGCAAAGTGGACGTACAGATTATATTGCCTCATCAACATTTGGTGATATCCTGAATGATAGAATGGATCCAAGGAGAGGCATGTTCTTCAAGAATGTTGGAGATTCTATTGACGGAGGTAAGATCACAGGTAATCCACATGGTAGTGGTGGAGCTTATCCGCTCTACTCACAACCAGGCGCGATGCTTGAGGATCCAACTCACCCAGGTCAATTGATGACGACTGCTGAAGTTGAATTCCTTAGAGCTCACATTGACGCGACGAATGGTGATGACGCAGCTGCTGCTACGCACTATCATGCCGGTATCATGGCTTCTTGCTCTGATTGGGGTGTTGATGGCTCAACATATATCATGCATCCTATGGTGAATGCCGACAGCTTATTGGCTGCGGGTACATCTTGGAATGAGATCATCGGAACGCAGAAGTGGATCGCTATGTATGACAATAGCTTTGAAGCTTGGTCTACTTGGAGATTCTATGACTATCCAATGATGGCTGTAGCAGCTGAGGCAGGTACAACGCCTCCAACGCGCTATAACTACAGTGTCGATGAGTACTCTATTAACAACGACAACGTTTCTGGCGCTAATGGCGGGAACGATGACAAGTATGGTAAAGTATTCTGGGACAATTAATGTTTAGATAATTAATTTGCTTAATAGAAGGTCCTCCGAATCTCGGGGGACTTTTTTTATTTACACGAATAGCAAGTAGATACATTTGCGCCCATGAATCAAGAGGATCATTTTAAGCAGGTTATTTCTCACGCAAAGGAATACGGCTTTGTATTTCCTTCCAGCGAGATCTACGATGGATTGAGCGCAGTCTATGACTATGGACAGCTAGGAGTCGAGCTTAAGAATAACATTAAGAAATACTGGTGGAAGAGCATGGTTCAAATGCATGAGAACATTGTCGGGTTGGACTCTGCAATATTCATGCATCCGACAACATGGAAGGCTTCAGGACATGTTGATGCTTTTAGCGATCCACTGATTGACAATAAGGATAGTAAAAAGAGATATCGGGCGGATGTACTTGTGGAAGATCATATAGCGAAAATTCAAGGCAAGATTGATAAGGAAATCAAAAAAGCGGCAAAGCGCTTTGGAAATTCATTTGATGCCTCGATGTATAGAGAAACTAATCCTAGAGTAAAGGGTTATGTTGAGAGGATAGAGGCGGTTGAGACCCGTATGAAGCAGTGCTTGGATGATGGGAATCTCGAAGAATTTAAGCAGCTTATCGTAGATGAGGAAATATCTGATCCAGTCAGTGGAACCAGAAACTGGACTGATGTGCGTCAATTCAATTTGATGTTCAGTACTGAAATGGGTTCGGTCGCTGAAGGGGCAAACACGATATATCTAAGACCTGAGACAGCACAGGGAATATTTGTGAATTTCTTGAATGTTCAGAAAACTGGCCGAATGAAAATTCCCTTTGGCATTGCTCAAATTGGGAAGGCATTTAGAAACGAAATTGTTGCCCGACAGTTCATATTTCGTATGCGAGAGTTTGAACAAATGGAGATGCAATTTTTTGTGAAGCCAGGAACGGAAAAAGAATGGTATGAGCACTGGAAGACTGAGAGAATTGCATGGCATACATCGCTGGGGATTCCAGAAAGCGAGTACCGTTTTCATGATCACTTGAAGCTTGCTCACTATGCCAACGCGGCCTGTGACATTGAGTTTAATTTCCCATTTGGCTTCAAAGAATTGGAAGGAATCCACTCTCGGACCGATTTTGATTTGAAGCAACACGAAGAACATAGCGGTAAAAAACTGCAATACTTCGATCCTGAGATAAACGAGAACTATGTGCCTTATGTAGTGGAGACAAGCATTGGGCTTGACCGAACTTTTTTAGCGATCCTGTCATATTCAATTCAAAATGAAAAACTCGAAGATGGATCGGAGAGGGTAGTGATGCGAATTCCCGCTGTATTGGCGCCATATAAAGTAGCTGTATTCCCGCTGGTTAAAAAGGACGGACTACCGGAAAGGAGTCGAGAAATTCTAAATTCCTTGAAAGGCGAATTTATGTGTCAGTACGATGAAAAGGATGCTATCGGCCGGCGGTATCGAAGACAAGATGCGATTGGTACTCCACTGGCCGTGACTGTGGATCATCAGACCCTGGAAGACGGAACGGTAACCATCCGAGAGCGTGATTCAATGAAGCAATATCGCGTTCCTTCTACCGAACTCTCAAAGCAAATTAGAGAAGCCGTCTACTAGGGCTATTCTTGCATTCATGGCTTAATTCTTGTTGATTCCGCGGACCTCATGAAGAAGTTTCTCTTACTTCTATACCGAGTGATTTTTATAATCGCATTTTTCCATTCCGCCGCAAAGGCGCAGACAATCAGAATTGTTGATGGAATGACTGGTAAACCTCTCGAATTGGTGAATGTCTTGTCATTCAATCCTGAGATGCTTTCTATATCTAACCCCAACGGAGAAGTGGACATAAGCGAGTTCACTGGCTTCGATAGCATCCAAATAAGCCGATTGGGATTCTTGAGAAAATGGTATACGTATCAGGAGTTAACCATGTATGTGTCCTTACCATTGAAGCTTGATTCACTTTCGTTTCCACTCGATACGTTTATCATCAGCTCAACTCGATGGCGCCAAAGTCGACGTGATGTGCCCAATAGGATTGTTTCAATTTCACCGGATGATATCGCCATAGATAATGCCCAAACGGCAGCGGACGTTCTCCAAGGATCAGGAGAAGTATTCGTACAAAAGTCACAGCTTGGGGGTGGTAGTCCAATGATTAGAGGTTTCTCGGCCAACCGGGTTTTACTGACTGTTGACGGAGTGAGAATGAACAATGCTATTTTCCGGAGCGGCAACGTGCAGAATGTGATATCTATCGACCCCCAATCTGTCAATCGAGTAGAGGTGAACTATGGACCCGGATCTGTCATTTATGGCAGCGATGCTCTTGGCGGTGTCCTTAGCTACTTTACAAAAGGGCCTAAAATTTACACGACGGATTCTCAAGCCGTTTCGGGAAGCGCATTGGCGCGGACGTCCACAGCGAATCAAGAACGAACAGGGCACATAGAGATCAACTTTGACGGAGGCAAGTGGGCCTCACTGTCGAGTATTACATTTTCAGCGTATGATGACCTCCTGATGGGCTCGAATGGACCAAGCGAATACCTAAGGCCTGAGTTTATTGTGGCTAGACCGGAGGGCGATACACTCTTGCTCAGCAACAATGACCGGAAACAGATTTATTCTGGCTACGAACAGATAAACCTGATGCAGAAGATTCTTTTTCAACCGAATAAAAGCCTGAAGGTCAAGTATGGAGGCCATTTTGCAAAGACGTCGAACATTCCGCGATATGATCGTCTAATTGAGTACGAAGCGGATTCTCTCAAGTATGCAGAATGGTATTATGGACCACAACAATGGACGATGCACAATCTTTCGATTGAGCACTCAGGAGATTCCAATCTATACGATGGGCTAAACCTCACGCTCGCGTATCAGGAATTCAAAGAGAGTCGACACAGCCGATTATTCAATGACACACAAAGATTGAATCAACATGAGAATTTGCATGCCGTGAGCTTAAACCTTGATTTAACGAAGAGGCTCAATAAGAAACAGAATTTGTACTACGGTCTTGAAGGGGTTGGAAATTGGGTTGGATCGACCGCAACGCTATTGAATGTGAATGATGATTCTAAAGCGGCTACTCAAACAAGATATCCGGATGGAAGTGAGTGGTATTCTGCCGCTCTCTATGCCGCACACCAATGGAGATTCAGCAGAGAATGGACGATGCAGACAGGGATAAGAGCCAATTACATCCTAGCTAATGGGACGTTGGATACCACTTACATCAAACTCCCGTTGTCGCAACTACAGAACAGTAATGCTGCAGCGAATGGAAGTATTGGAATTGCATACAAGCCTTCGTCTACGTGGCAGATTAACTTCAATGCCTCTACGGGATTCAGAGCTCCAAACATCGATGATTTGGCCAAAGTCTTTGATTCCGAACCCGGAGCAGTAGTACTGCCAAACACCACACTTAAACCTGAGCACGCCTACAATATTGATTTCGGAATTTTAAAAGTGATCGATGATGTCTTGAAAATTGATGTAACAGGGTTTTATACAATCCTTGAAAACGCAATGGTGCGAAGAAATTCAACCTTCGATGGCGCTGACAGTATTCTCTACCAAGGCGACTTAAGTAGAGTCCAGACAATTCAAAACGCATCAAGCGCATTCGTATACGGATTTCACGCTGGATATGAACTCAAGATTGGCAGACACTGGTCATCTGTTGCTCGCTACAACTATCAGATTGGTCAAGAACAACTCGCCGACGGTTCGTGGGAATCTCTGAGACACGTGGCTCCTTCATTTGGGATGTTCAATGTGTCCTATAAGCGAAAAAAGCTACAGATAATAGCGTATGCACAAGCGAATGGTAAAATCAGCAATTCGATGTTGGCTCCGTCAGAACGGAATAAACCTCATTTGTATGCCAATGACCAAAACGGGGTGCCGTACTCTCCATCTTGGTACACGCTGAACCTTAAAGCGCAATTCCAAATCACCACGGACTTGCTCATTTCATCCGGAGTCGAGAACATTTTGGACGAGAGGTATCGACCATACTCATCGGGCATCGCTGCGCCGGGTCGAAATTATTTATTGAGCTTAAGAGCTAACTTCTAGAGCCTAAGAATTATTAAAGAAGTTCATGGTCCGTTCTAGACCAATGGCCGGAAACGAGAGGACCGCTTCGCTCACCTTTTTAAGACGCTCTTGCAGTGTTCCCCGCTCTTCTTCGGACCATTCGGCAAGCACATAATTGACTTGCTGCCCTTTTGAAAAGTCATCACCCACACCGAATCTCATTCGTGGATAGGCGTTGATTCCAAGAATTTCCTGAATGTTTTTCAATCCGTTGTGGCCTCCATCACTTCCCTTCGCTCGGATTCGAATCTTGCCAAAAGGAAGGGCAAGGTCATCAGTAATTACTAGGATGCGTTCAACAGGAATTTTTTCCTTCTGCATCCAGTAGTTCACTGCTTTCCCACTGAGATTCATGAAGGTCATGGGTTTGACCAGAATCAGCGTACGCCCTTTGTGTTTAATTTCTGCTGTATCTGCATATCGCCCAGGGCTAAAAACAACATTGGACGCACTTGCAAGTGCGTCCAATGCCTTAAAACCTATATTATGTCGGGTGTTGGAATACTCCTCTCCGGGATTACCAAGACCGACAATCAGATACTTCATAAATGAGGTTACTATTCCTCAGCCTTTGCTTCTGCAGAGGCTTCAGATTTAGACTCTCCGCCTTCGCCAGATCCCTCAGCTCCTTCTTCAGCCCCTTCTTCACCTTCTCCTTCTTCGCCCTCTTCTTCTTCCTCTTCTTCAGCAATTGCTCTACGAGAAGTTTTGACGGCTACAACGACTCGGTTGGCAGCTTCTAAAATTTCAATGCCTGGGATGTTCAAATCTCCAACCTTGATTGATTCACCAATATTCATATTGGAAATATCAATTTGGATGGCTTCCGGGATATCCTCGATCCTCCCTCGCACGAATACCTTCTTGGCATTTCGTCGAAGAACGCCTCCATTCCTTATTCCTACTGAACTTCCATTGAGTAATACTGGAAGTGTAATAGACACTTGCTTTCCAACGACTACTTCAACAAAATCCATGTGCATGATATTGTCTTTTACCGGATGGTACTGAGTTTCGCGAAGTACAACTTCTACACTAGTTCCATCTAGATCAAACTTGATACGATAGACATCTTTCGTATAAACAAGTTTCATTAATTCGCGTTCGTCTGCGTAAAAGTGGATGTTCTTTTCTCCACCATAAACTACACATGGAACGTGGCCTTCTCTGCGCAACTCCTTAGTGGGTTTACCACCGGTCGCCTCTCGCAAATGCCCTTTTATCTCGATCGTTTTCATTATCGATTCGTAATTGGTTAAATTATAAATTGCGAGCTGATTGATTCATCACTAACAATGCTGCGCATGGTGCTCGCAAATAAATCTGCCACGCCCAACACTTTTATCTTACTTGATTCTTGTTTGAGAGGGATGGTGTCAGTCACCACCAACTCTGTCAAAACAGAATCTTCAATTCTTTCATAAGCAGGACCGCTCAGCACCGGATGAGTGATCAACGCTCGAACCGTCTTGGCTCCGTGCTCCATCATCATTTGAGCTGACTTAGTCAAAGTACCTGCTGTGTCGATTAGGTCATCAATGATGACAACATCTTTTCCTTTAACATCCCCAATTACGGTCATCGATTCGATCTGGTTGTGAACCTTCCTTTGCTTGTAGCAAATAGCAAGATCACAATTCAGAAATTTTGAATACGCATTCGCTCGTTTCGTTCCCCCAGTGTCTGGAGCAGCCATTACAAGGTCCGGGAGATTCAAACTTTTTATATAAGGGATGAATAACGTGGATGCAAACAGATGATCGACCGGGAATTCAAAAAACCCTTGAATTTGATCAGCATGCAAATCCATGGTCATGATTCGCGTTGCGCCAGCCGCACTCAACAAATTAGCAACGAGCTTTGAACCAATTGACACTCTTGGCTTATCCTTTCGATCTTGCCGCGCATACCCGAAGTAAGGGATGACTGCAATTATGTTCTTTGCGGATGCTCTTTTGGCGGCATCAATCATTTGGAGCAGCTCCATTAGATTGTCTGCAGGTGGCATTGTGCTTTGGATAATGAACAAGTCAGCACCCCTGACAGTCTCTTCAAACGACGGCTGAAATTCACCATCACTGAACCTGAGGATGTTCACATTGGCAAGTTCCTTACCATAGGTCTGGGAGATTTTTTCTCCTAAAGCTATGGAAGCAGTACCAGCGCATATTTTGACGAGTTCGGTCATTCCATCCATTTAGAGGGCTGCAAATGTAATTATTGACTTCTTGAAAACGAGGGGAATAGCTGAATTTTCAGTAATTGGGTTTTCTGCTCGACTTCCAATTGATCTGAACGAGCTCATCTTGCTCATTAGGGTTTGAGAATTAAGAGCCAATATGTTTATTTTCGCCCCCCACAATTTTAGCCCGGGTGGCGGAATTGGTAGACGCGCTGGATTCAAAATCCAGTGATAGCAATATCGTGCCGGTTCGATCCCGGCCCCGGGTACAAAGGCTCTCCTCGAGAGCCTTTTTTTATGCAATGAAAAACGCCCCTCATTTCTGAGGAGCGCTTCCCGAGGTAAGCAATGCGATTTACTTTTCGAGAGCGTCAACCCGATCACGTAATTCGCTGATCACGCTTTCTTGAGATTCTAGCCGCTCATTTTGAAGATCAATAAGTTCTTGCTGCTCCTGAGTAGCGAGGATAAGTACAGGTATTAGGCCTTCGTAGTTGATGGCTTTGAAATCTATTCCGTCACTTACTTTAACCATCGCCTCTTTGTCCACCTCACCGGCCTCATTCAATATGGCATCTTCCACCACCTCGAAATCAAGACGTTCTTGAACCGCTCTTGATTCGGGAATAATTCGGGCGGGTTGGTGCGTTTCCTTTACGAGAAAAGGAATGACGTCTTCAAGTTCCTGGGCGAGCAGACCAATTTGTTCACCCTGTGGTAATCCCATCATGCTATACTCATCGGTCTTAAATGAGTACGTTCTAGGCTTTAGGCTCATCACTGTGCTAATGCCCGATCCAAGATCCTGAACGTTCGTCTTGAATTTTGCATCGGAAGTCGTAAAGCCAACTGTGGAGTAAACTGATCCACTGAAGTATCCCGCATAGGCTGTTCCACCGGTTGCTTCGCTGTAAACACCGTATGTAAATGCCGTGGTCGCCGAGTTGGCAGTTGTGTTATATGAACCGTAGACATAAGATGTTCCACCACTTACGCTTTGACCATAGTTGTAGGTTGCATAGGTCGTTTTTGTGGTGCTAGAACTAGAATTACTTGCGCGGCTGTACGCACCATACATGATTGAAGTTGTCAAGGAACCCGTTTGAAATGCATAGTTGAAGACACCGTATGTCGGACCTGACCCTTGACCAAAATTGTATGCTCCATATACTGGCCCGGTGCTACTATTTCTCGTATAGTTTCTTGTTCCATATTGAGGGGATGCGTTGCTCGTTAATATGTAGTTGTAAATACCATAACCAATCCCAGATGAATTCTGTATGTCATTGAACACGCCATAAGCGCTGCCTGTCGTATAGTCTAAATCATTGATGATTCCGAACATGTCTCCAGTGCTATAAGCCATTTGCGTGTGCATTCCGTAGCCGTCTCCACCCATGTACGACATCAAATTCCATTGAGCACGAGCGAGGTTAGTAGGCGCATACAATTCTGAAACTAAACCATTAGTTACTGATGCTGTCGATTGATCATCATAGATGTAAACTCCGTTTCCATAGGTTCCATTCCATCCATTTGCTTGATCGCGATACACTACCAGACCCATCCCTGAATCGGCCGTTAGCATGACTTTCGAAGGATCGTAGAAGAACTTCCCTATGTTGAGTTTGCCACCGTATTGCAACCACAAAGAGCCATCATCGGAGCCATTCATAGCTTGGACTTGATTGCTGTCATAAAGTATATGTGCGCTGTCCGGATGACCAATGACCATATCTCCGAGCAGATGAAGTTTGGCTTCAGGGTCTTCCGTGCCTACTCCAATGTTGTCGGTAGTGTTGTAAATCGTGCTGTCATCCATTCTAGCCCAATCGTCATCATCGATAAGGGCACTCAAGTCTACATCGAAGTCAGTTCCAGCTTCCGTAATCGTCAGGGTCGAGTCATTGTCGAGCGCAAGTCCAGTAATCAACTCATTGGTTGTGTCAATGTCAAAGTCCATGTTTATGTGATCCGCCAGATCCAAGGCAACGGTGTCAATTTCATCTCCAAGGCTATCGATCGCCAATGAATTTGTCGATATCTCAGCACTTTGATCGTATCCGCTCAAGTCAACCCCGCCGCCTCCTGATAGGGATAAGGTGTCATTCATCAACATCAGCGTTTGCATTTCATTCATCGGATCGCCGTCATCGTCCAAAACACTGTCATTGGCAACATTCGAGGCAAGCAGAGCATATGGAACTGAGACCAGTTCCGATGAACTCATGAGAGAGTAGCTCGTTCCTCCAGCTTCATCAAATTCAACTTGGAGGTAATAACTGTCACCTGCCCAATCAATTGTTTCGAGGTCGCCACTGACATTGTTACCCGCTCCAACTTGAAGATTGAACAGTCCAAAGTCATTTGTTGAAGGCGTATGTTCTTCAGAATAAACTTCAGTGCCTGAAGAGGATCCTTGAAGGATGCTAATCTTGATTCCTACAGAAGTGTTGTCAAGGAGGGCGCCATTGGCATCGCGAGCAACTGCTTGATAGTTAAATTTTGCTGGGCTTTGAGCCATGGCCCCGAGCACAACAAAGGTCAGTGTACATAGTACGGTAATCAGTTTTTTCATTCCTAGCTATTGTTCTTACAATGTACGAGTAAAATTGCTGGAAAGTTTATTACCGCAGGCAGTGTTACGACTGAGATCGGTCAGATTATGGTTGGCCTCTGGACGTTACTCGTTGATCAAGGCCGTCCTGACGCTGAGCTTATCTTTTTCATGATGGGTCCAAATCGGCCGTACTACACCATTCACCGCAGAGATATTATTGTAATCTCCAAAGAATTTCTTCTTGGGCGGGGAAAAGGGAGTTTCACTTATCACACGATTTTCAAATGAGTCACCCCCGTCTTTGCTGACTGCTAAGTACACATCCGTCCGATTATCCTTGTAGTGTCGGCGGTCATAGAACACAATGTAGATATATCCGGTACTCTGATCTATGTCCATCCACGTAAAGAATTGATGTCTTCCGGGATTGTCATCATTGACCCGAATTGGATCTGTCCATGAACCACCCTTGTCATCAGAATATGCCAACCAGATGTCCGTGTCATCATCTCCATTCCTTTGATCTGCCCAGTTGATGTATATCCTTCCTTGATGTTCTTTACCACTCAAGTCACAGTCTGTAATGGGCATGCCGTTTGCCCTGCCTAATCCGGGGATCTCAAAATCCCAATTGGCGTTGTCCGAAACGACTTCGACATCATACTGTAATTGATCATACTTCTCTCCATCCCAAGCAAGAAGATCGAAGTAAATTTTTCCGTTCACTGCCCAGCTGATGTAGATTTCAGAGTCTGGTCCAGCAGCGGGAACCGCTCCCTCTGTAGTACCACTGTTGTCAATACAGTTGCCTGAATGTTCATTAATTTGAACGGGTTCTGACCACTCATCTCCGTTAGAGGACCAACTGAAGAGGATGTTTGAAAAACATTCTGGAGTGGAGTTTCCGTATTCGTCAAATTGAGTCCAGGAAGCAACCAAATGTCCATTTTCAGCACTGTACACAGCCCATTCTTTATCTTGATCTTTCGGATGATTAAGGCCAATGCTGCCGCCTTCTGTCCAAGATTTTCCATTGTCTTCACTGCGTTGACAAACGATACGATCAAGGATGTCTGGATTTTCCCATCCTTCTCCAGAGGGATTGCTTAGATGTAGGTGATAAAAATTGCCCTTTGCATCAGTGACAATGCAAGGATCGCCATAGACTCCATGAGGTGATTCGTTACGATCTACATTCCAGGTTTGCCCGGAATCGGAGGAAGTAAAAATGTAGTCAAGCACCGCAGCTCCAACCACGATGGACGGATCATTTGGGTGCACGGCAATGCTCGGCTCACAAGGCGCGTATTCTTCCTCTTCTTCCTCATAGATAATCACATTGGTAGGGACTTGGGCGAATAGTGATATGGGAAATAAGGCAAGAAAAATGAGCGTGCGCATATTCAAATATGGCCAAATAAAAAAAGCGCCCCAAATGGAGCGCTTTTCAAAAATGGGTGCTCGTTAATTAATTGTTCTCAAGAGCTTCGATTCGCTGAATCAGCGTGTCGATTGTAGCATTTTGAGATTCTATAATCTCTTGCTGTTCTTGTGTAGCCTTTATAAGGACGGGAATCAAACCGTCATAGTTTACAGCCTTGAATTCAAGTTCTTCACCTGCTTCCACTTGAGCTTCTTTCTCAAGATTTCCTTCATCATCGTACTGAGCCTCTTCAATTATCGTGAATTTTAATCCCTGCTCACGCGCTGCCCCTTCACCAAGACGAACCTTAGGGTTGATCATCGTCTTGACAAGCTCTGGAAATACGGTTTCTAATTCTTGCGCAATCACACCGATTTGACCTTCCTCAGGTAGGCCCATCGTCGGATTGTTTTCAAGATCGAATTCGTAGGTCCTAGCTCTGAGCTGCATGACATCGCCAAGCGCACCGTCATAGTCGGCTATATTCTTTTTGATATTTCTATCAGAGGAAGTATAACCCCCAGTTGAATATACTGCTCCCACGAAGTACCCAGCTGAGTTCACAATGGTACCTCCGCCGGCGTATGAATACAATGCATAATTATATCTGTACGTACCGGACCCTGTATATGAATAATTGTACAACCCATAGTTGTAATTGTAGGTTCCGTTTGCAGAGTACGTGTAGTTGTAAAGACCATAATTGTACGCGGAATAGCCCGATCTATAGTTGTAAGTTCTGTTGTAGGTTCCATAGGCGGTATAGCCACTCGCAGTACCTGATGCGTATGTGTAGTTATCTACAGCATACAAGTTACCGTAGGTACCATAACCATAGACAGAGTTATCCAAACCATAGACATAACCGGAGCCTCGTGTATAGTTATACATTCCCATAGCTTGGCCGGTGCTGTTTTGGTTAACATAATTGTAAATTCCATATTGGCCATAACCGTTAGAAGCTGCTACGTAGTTGTATGTTCCATAACCAGAATACGTCGGATAATAGACATAATTGTAAGAACCATATCCGTAGTTGGGATAGTAAATCCTTGAATAATTACCATAACCATAGTAAGGATAGTAGATGTTATTGTAATTACCGTAGGCATACGAATTAGCATCCCACATGTTATTATAGGTGCCGTATTGATACGTTCCTTCATCCAAATCGTTGTATGTACCATAACCATAGTACGTGCTGTCAACTTGAGTGTACACCCCGTAGTGGTTATAGTAGTTATCAGACTTCAGTTTATTATATACTCCGAAACTATTTGTGGTCGGGTTAGCCACGGAATTGTACGTTCCAAAAGCGCTGTCAGCAGAGTACATCAAATCGTTATAGGTTCCATAAGAGTTGCCATAACCATTCCCATAGTTGAAATTGTACGTTCCAAAATCAGTACTGTCTGAGTTCTGGTTTATATTGATAACCCCGAACGTATTCGAACCTCCTGAAGACGCATTATTAAAGTTGTACATCGCGGCCCAGCCATGTTCTCCTTGGGGGTAATATCGGTAGTTAAAGATTCCACCATATCCACCTTGGTAGTCGTTGGAATCAGTAGCAAATATTGCCTTGTATTGTGTGTGGTCCCAATTACCAATACTCAACTTACCTCTTCGTTGTAGGTAAACACGATCAGCAGAATCTGCGCCGTACTTCGCAAGGATGTCGTTACCGTCCATTGCAAGATGAGCGCTGTCAACATCACCAATCATTAATGCTCCACTTGCATTGTCAGGATCAACGAATGAACCTTTTACGTTGAGGTTCGCTGCTGGCTCATCTGTTCCAACTCCAACTTTAATGGGATTTCACAACACTGTATGAGTAACTCTCCTGATTCTGGCTGTCAACCATCTTCAGTATGTAGTTCCCCGCAGCATATGGTGTAAAATCCACCCGTAGTCTGTTTTCAACATGAGAATTGCCGTTTTCCGACCACAGAAGCTTGCCATTGATGTCGTACATCGTGATTTGGTCAAACTTGTTTAGGTCAACGGACTCGATAATCAGGAATTCAGAAGTTGGATTCGGATAAAGCGAAAGCTCCAACTCTGATGGCACTTCGTCAATTGCTGTTGGCGTCAGGAAACCTTGTTGGTACCCTTGAGTCAACACAGACGAAGAGGAGACGCCGGTTTCTACCACTAGTTCACCAACGGTATAACTAATGGATGCTCCACTTGAGGAAGCTTCTGTTCCGGCACTACCTAGTATTTCCAGCTCTTGTGAAAAAGAGCTGAACGATAGCCCAGCCACCAACGCGACTGAAGCTATGATAGATGTAAATTGATGTTTCATTACTTTTTCAAGGTAATATTTATTTTCTGGAAACACGGGGAATTGAGGAATCTCAGCTAACTGAAATCACCTCAATACTGACTGAAAAAGTGTGGGTTAAACACTTGGTTCGGAAGGTTGCGTTTCTAGGGTTCGCTAACAAAAAATATAATTTTAGTTGGCACGGGCAAAAGGATCGACCACAATATCACGTTTCGGTTACAGACGAAAGCCTAGTCGTTATTCCCCATGAAACTGAATTTTACTTCTTGGAAATTCGTTGTTCCCGCGGTCGATATCCGCCAACCCTGATTGTGGATCAATCGTGATTCGTGAGGAAGCGTCTAGTGCAAAATCGAGCTTAAGGACATAGGTCGGATAGGTGTACGGCCAGTCTTCTAAAATTGAGATTGAGCTTTGTCGGTTGATTGGAATTTGCCGCTGACCTCTCATGATTTCCAATGGGATGTAATAGTAGCGCTGCTTCCCTTCGTGATCCACTAAAACCTCAATAGGCATGGGCATTCCGCCAAGCCTATTTATTTCAATTTCACTCTTATTCTCAAATGAAAAAACGTTTCCAATTTCGTAGTCGATTGTCTTTGTGGTACCGATCCAGTATTCAAAGAACCAATCAAGTTCCATCCTGCTCGACTTCTCAATGCACCTTTTAAAGTCGGTAGGAGTTGGATGCTTGAATTTCCAGAGATTCCAATAGTTCTTCATGCCATTATAAAAGGCTTTTGTTCCGACAATATGCTCGAGGTGGGCTAAAGTCAAACATCCTTTTGAATAGGCATTGGCGCCGTACGCCCCGTTTGAATGATAATTATCGGCAAGCGTTGTCAAAGGTTCTTCTCTGCCAGAACGTGCATTCTGGATATAACCATTGTAGCTTCTTTGATGCTTGTTTTGTTTTCCTTTCTGGTGCAATGAATCCAAAACAATATTCTGGGCAAATGTGGTGAACCCTTCATCCATCCACGGATACTTAAGTTCATTGCTGGCTAAGACGCCGTAATACCAGTTGTGAATCGCTTCGTGAACGGTCACGCTAATCAGTCCATTGAATGTTCCAGAAGTCGTGATCATCGTGCACATTGGATACTCCATACCTCCGTCGCCGCCTTGGATCACGCTGAATTCGGGATATGGATACTCCCCAAACTTTTCGTTCATGATCTTGAACATCTTCTCAGTATATGGGATCAGTTTCTGCCAATTGGCATTGAGATTCGTGTCGTTTCGATGAAAAAAACGAACGACAGTTCCGTTGTCGAGGGTCGTTCGCAAATGCCTGTACTCTGGATCCGCGGCCCATGCAAAATCATGGACATTCTCCGCTGTGAACTGCCATTCAAGTCGAGGCGAATCCTTCTTGTTTGTAGAGTATCCATGACCTACGTCATTTACATTTTGTACAACACCGGTTCCGGCGAGTGTGAATGACGAATCAATTGTGATCTTGACATTGTAGGTTCCAAATACTCCATGAAATTCTCGGCCCACATATGGATTGCTGTGCCATCCATCTCGATCATACTCGGCCAGCTTTGGGTACCACTGTGTCATGGTGTAGTCTATCCCTTCAAAGTTGTGTCTGCCACTTCTCCTGATTTGTATCGGAACTTGAGCAATGTACTCCATACTGAAGTCTGTAGACTTACCTGGAAGTATGGGTTCCGAGAGATCGACTTCCATTATGGTTCCAACTACCTGGTAGGCCAGCTTTTTGCCGTCTTGTTTCAATTTAGAGACTCGGTGATATCCAATTTCATCATCCTTGAGCTTACTAATCCTGTCACCAATTCTTGGATCTGGATCTTCCACGGATTGAGAGCGAGCATCCATCATGCTACCAGGTTGAAAAGCGTTGAAATACAAGTGAAAAAAGACTTGATGGAGCGTATCAGGGGAGTTGTTGGTGTATTTCACATTTTGTTCTCCTTCAAATTGGTGGGAAACATGATCGAAGTCAACATTGATGTCGTATTCGACTTCTTGTTGCCAATAACCCTGAGCGATTGAAATTCCGGAACTGAGACATAGTAGAACGCCCAAGACCGGCTTTAGAAATGGATTATTTGTGATTAGCATCAATGGTAATTCTAGTGAGAATTTGTGAGTTACAAAAGGAATCTGTGCTCGGTGCCCTACGGGGTGATGAATTGTGACTTATCCAGATTTAACCATTCCAAGGTTGAATTGGAGAAGATGTCCTCGCGGACCTGGCCGTCGAATTCGCCTTTCTCGATGAACTCTCCGATGGTTAAATCGCCAAGTGGAAATGGATAATCAGAGCCCAGACAGACCTTCTTCGCATCGATGTGCTCAAGAATATAATTCAAAGCTTTCTCATCATGTGTAATGCAGTCAATCCAAAACTTACCCAAGTATTCTCTGGGGTTGTGATCGTTATCCACAGCTACCAGATCTGGCCGACAATTGTAACCGTGCTCGATACGACCCAATGTTCCAAAAAACGAACCTCCTGCGTGACTAAAACAAACCCTCAGTTTTGGCCATTTTTCAAAGGCTCCGCTGAATATGAGGGAACATGCTGCCCTTGAAGTCTCTGCAGGCATTCCCACCAACCACGGCAACCAATACTTAGTCATTTTGTCCATTCCCATCATGTTCCATGGGTGAATCATGACTGCGAGGTCAAGTCTTTCGCAAGCTTCAAAAATTGGATCAAATTGCTTTTCGTCTAAGTTGAGGTCGTTAATGTTACTTCCAATCTGGATTCCTGGAAGTCTTAATTCATTCTTGATTCGCTCCAATTCCTTAACCGCCAAGTCAGTGTCTTGCATTGGGACTGTGCCCAAGCCGATATAGTGTTTTGGGTTGTTCGCTACCACCTCAGCAATGTGATCATTCAGAAACCTCGACAGCTCTAAACAGTCGGCGGGCTTGGCCCAGTAACTAAACATTACGGGAATTGTACACACCACTTGAACCTGCGTTCCATGTGTTGCGTACTCATCTATCCGGAGTTGCTCATCCCAACAATTTGGCTGGATTGTCCGGAAGTACTTATCCCCCTTGATCATGTCTGCCGCTCCATCCGAGCGTTTCTCGAGATAGATGAAATCGCCATAGCCGAATTTGTCAGCAAACCTTGGGAGGCTGCCGGGGAGGATATGAGAGTGCATGTCAATTTTGAGCATAATCGGAGGCAATTTGGACACCGAAAATAGAATTACTACCCGAATATTGAATTCGAGGAATTGCATGGTGAAAACCAAGTAATACATTTGTCATAACCACACATGATGCTCCGACTTCTAATCATTCTATTATTAAGCTCCTCAGCGCTCTTAGGAATAGGCCAGTCCAACTACAAAACTGGAAAGGCGGATAACGTAAAAGCTGAGTGGAAGCCCATGCCTCAGAACAGCTTTTTTACCTCAGAGCTTGAATGGGGTGGAGTGGCGTCTGAGTGTACGGATACCAAAATCATGTACGGTAAATGGTTTCGAGTAAACGTATCCTCTGACAAGGTTCAATTTACTGTTCACACAGGAGACAAAATGGGAGATCTTAAAGCGCCCTATGTCTATCTTGGGAAGGTAAAAGAGACTCCTGACGGGAGAATCATCGAAGAGCTTTCTTGCACGAAAGCGGAAGAAGATTATGGTGAGTTCTCTGTTCAAGCAAAAGACCTCAACAAAAAGGGAGAATACTATGCCCTGGTTGGAGGTGCGGACAAAGGAGAACGGTTTGTAATCTCAGTTACTGAGAAATTTGTCTATCAAGCTCCAGCTGAGGAGGCCCCTGAAAGTAATGAGGTAACAATCATGGGTCGGGTCAGGGATGAGTACGGCAAATCCCGAGAAGGAGTGGAGGTTTCCCTGCTCGATGACGAAAACAAGCTCATTAGTTCGGCTAAAACCAATTCTCAAGGCATGTTTCGATTTGAGAAGCTGGCCCCATTGAAAGTATACTTAGCCCGAATTGAAGCCGAAGAGCCGAAATTGGAAGTGGACATTTATCTGTACGATGGAGAAGGTCATATTTCAGAAACGGCCACGAAAATCGGAGATAAGTTATATGCATTTAGTTCCGAGTCGAGTGACTTCAACCAACTTCAGTTGTTGAAAGAACGCGATTGGACTATCGATGTTAAACGCGATAAATCTGGTATTATGGGTCGCGTCGTTGATGCTGCAACACATCTTTATGGAATCAAAGGAGTCAACGTTGGACTGTATTCTGGAGATAAGAATTTAGTCAACGAAACAAGTACAGATGCAAATGGTTCGTTTAAGTTCAGCGATTTGGATCGTCAGGATTATGTCGTAAAAGTTGACGAGAAAAAAGATGAACATTTCACGGAAATGGTGTTGGTTGATGACCTGAACGTACCGTACGAATATTCGAATTCATCCATGGCCGATTCGAAGGGCTACTTCAAGTTTGAACGACTTCCGCTTGAAGTGGTCGAATTAAAGAGAATGGAAGTTCGAGACACAAGAATGCCGCTTGGTGGAACTGATTTTTCTGCAATGGAGGAAGGAGCTCCAATCATTCTCAAAAACATTCTTTTCGAAAGTGCCTCTTCAGACTTGATGTCAACTTCTCACAGCGAGCTGGACCGGCTAGTCAAGGAGCTTCAAAGCAGAGCTAGTGTCAAAATTGAAATTAGCGGACACACGGACAATACTGGGGTGTCCTCGACTAACCTCATTCTGTCCCAGAATCGGGCTAAATCGGTTCAAGACTATCTAATCAGCAAAGGGGTTGATAAAGCGAGACTTACTTTCAAGGGTTTTGGCGAGACCAAACCAATTGCAGATAACGCAACGGATGAAGGCAAGAGGAAAAACCGCCGAGTCGAATTTATTGTCGTCGAATAAGAGCGTATACCCTTGCTTTCCTGATTGTTATTAGAGTTCCAAAGAAATCACTAACGAAGAGTGCACAAGCGCCATCTCTCAATGCATTTTGAGGCTCAAATTCGCCTAAATTCGTGCTCGACCAATGAAGAGCCTGGCCCTATTCTTCGCCTTTTGGATGATTTTATTCATTCAAGTGCGCGCTCAAGAGGACTACGTAATCGGTGCTCCAAAAAGCATTAAGGCGGAGCAGACTCCAAAACCTAAGCAATTCAAGACTAAGGACCTCAGCTGGGGAGCGCTTGACTCTAAGTGTAAAACCACCGTGGTCAAAAGTGGAAAGTGGTTCAAGTTTTACCCTCTTTCACGAAAGCTCAGAATCAGAGTGTCTACAGGGATGAATTGGGGAGACCTAACGTTTCCTTTCATTTACATTGGGCGAATTGACACCGTTGAAGGAATTGAAATTCTCAAAGAAGTAAGTTGTCAAAAGGCCACAGATGAGCAGGGAGATTTCGTTTTGGATGTATACGGCATCGAGCGCGATAAGAAGTATTTGGTATTGATTGGGGGATCTGGAGGTGAAGAAACATTTGCCCTGAACCTCACTCACCGGTTTTCTTCGCCGGAGCCCGAAAAGGCTAAGGTTGAAGAACCTGAAAAACCGAAGAAGGTTGAGATTGATCCGTCGAAAGCAAGGATTTTTGGGCGCATTAAAGGGCCAGATAAAAAGCCGCTTCAGGGTTTTGAAGTGGAATTGCTGAGTGATGACTTGGTGGTCGTTGATGAGTACACCACCTATGCTCAAGGAGTTTATAGGTTTTTCAATATCGATCCGCACAGTATTCTTCTCGTTCGAATGACTGAGGATGACGCAGATCTAGACATAAAAATGTTCCTCTACGATCACAAAGGGCAAGTTATCGGAAAGGCTCGAAAGCTAGGCCACAGAATGTACAGCTTCCACCCACGGGATCACTTTTTCAGGCAGATTACAGTATTGACCGCCAAAGATGTGGTTGTAGATGTGACTCAAAACGAAAGCGGCATGGTGGGCAAGGTGGTCGACCGAGAGACTTTCTTGATTGGGAAAGAGGGTGTAACCGTCGGGTTGTATTCCGCAGATAAAAGTCTCCTAACTCAAGCAGTAACAGATTCGGATGGTAGGTTTGAGTTCGCTAATCTCGAGAAGAAAGAGTATGTCGTAAAAGTCGATCACAATCCTGATAAAGACTACGTTGAAATAGTTTTAGTCGATGACTTAAACGTACCGTATTCGGGGGCGAATTCTGATACCAGAGACGATGATGGATACTTCCGATTCGAAAAACTACCGGAGCAAGAAGTACAGTTAAAGCGAATGGAGGCAGTCGATCACGGGCCAATGAAAGTAAGGGACTTAAAACATCTTGAAGACATCGATCAGCCTCTTACGCTTGAAACAATAAAATTCAAGTCAAACTCAAGTGAGCTATCCGTGGCCAATAATGAAGAATTGAATTTGCTGGCTATTGCTATGGAGAGCCAGGCAAGCGTAACGATCAAAATTATGGGCCATACCGATAATGTTGGCTCCGAAGGAGACAACATGGTCTTGTCACTGGATCGCTCAGAAACGGTCAAGAAATACCTTGTTGCAAAAGGAATTGATGCTGGCCGCATTAAATGTGAGGGATTCGGATCGCTCCGTCCCCTAATGGCCAATGATACGCCAGCGGGAAGAGAGCATAACCGCCGCGTAGAAATAGAGGTGGTACACTAAAAAAGGCCCTCCTTTCTGGGAGAGCCTTTCAAATCAAGTATTGTTTTTAATCTAGTGAGACGCGGTCTCTTCAGTTGCAGCTTCTTCTGCCTCAACCGTGCCTATGTGCTCGCCCAAGAATGATTCCATAGCACGGTAGAAATCGAATTTGTTTTCTTCATTTCTGAACCCGTGACCTTCATCATCTTTTACCATGTACTGAACCTCGATACCTCTTGACTTCATAGCGTCGACCATCTGGTCTGACTCAGACTTCACCACACGAGGATCGTTCGCTCCCTGAGCAACAAACAATGGTGCAGTGATTTTATCAGCATTCAATGCCGGTGATGTTGAAGCCATGCGTGTGCTGTCTTCTGCGTCGGTAGGATCTCCAACCATTTCATACATCATTTCGAGGTAAGGCTTCCAGTAAGGAGGAATACCGTTCATGAACGTGAAGAGGTTCGAAACGCCGACGTAATCTACGCCACAAGCGTAAAAGTCAGGATCTTTAACCAATCCTTGTAGAGTGGCATAACCGCCGTAGCTTCCGCCGTAAATTGCCAATCGAGCAGGATCAGCAATCCCTTGTTCCACAAGCCAAAGGGCTCCATCTTGCACATCTTCTTGCATGCTTAATCCCCACTGATCGAAAGAAGCTTCCCAGAATTCACGACCGTAAGAGGTTGAACCACGGAAGTTCATTTGAAGGACAGCATACCCTCGGTTAGCTAGGAACTGGACCTCCGGATTGAATCCCCATCGATCCCTTGCCCAAGGGCCACCGTGAACGTTAACGACCACTGGAAGGTTCTTTGCATTCTCCATTCCTTTAGGTAAGGTTAGGTAGCCATGAATGGTTAAACCATCTCTAGACTTATAAGAGATAGGCTTCATCGACGCCATATCATCTTCATTAATCCATGGACTCACATTGGCAAGATGCTTTAGTTCATCTGTGCTGTCGTCATACAGATAATAATCACCTAACGATCTATCACTGTAAGTTCTCACCATGAATTTATCTTCAGCCTTGGTGTAACCTGTAATGGCAACTTCATAACCTTCCAATTCTTTGGTAAGTCGATCATATCGTGCCTTTGAAGCTTCGTCAAAATAGTGACGACCTGCCTTATCTGTGTAATAACTAGCGCCAATAATCTTCTTGTCTTTCCTTGAGTACATGAGACCACTTACATCGTTGGTTTCGTTCTCATAAAGCACCTCAATCTCTTCTCCATTGGAAAGGTCGAGAATGATCGCGGCTTCCTTGTCTCGGCCCACGTTGGAGGTAGCGTAGATGTTTTGATTGTCAAATGTGAAGAAGCGCGGAGATACACTTTGCTTGAAGTTGGTTGTAATCACATTGGCCCAATCGTCTTCTTCAGTCGCTCGGTGCATGATTGATTGGTTCACTCCGTCTGTCACGAACGCAATTCTTAGTTTGCCGTCATGATCGGTCATCCAACCTGTGATATTTCCAGGATTCTCAGCAACCATTGTCATTTCACCTGTTTCGAGGTTGAGTCGATACGGATCAAATACCTGAGGATTACGCTTGTTCAACCCAATGATCATTTCATTTGGAATATCTTCTAGATCATCGATGATCTGAGTTCGGACACTGTCAGCCTTCGTGAGAACCTTCTCCTCTCCTGAGCTTACATCCGTTGCAACTAGATACCAAAACTCATCCCCACCGTCATCACGCATGAAAATGAGTTGCTCGTTATTAGCCCAGAAGTATCCAGCGATATCTCTGTCTGTTTGTGACGTGATCCGCTTTGTTTCGCCGGTTTCGATGTTCTCTACGAAGATGTTTCGTCGATTCTCGTATGGCGCCAAATAAGAATAGTGACTCCCGTCGGGAGAAATTTGATAGCTGGTTCTCTCAGGGTTCTTGAAAAAGTCTTCCAACTCAATGGTTGGAGCTATTGATTCTGTCATGCTCGCTGAATCTTCAGAATTACTGCCACCGCATGCAGTGAGTGCAGCGATTGAAACCATTAGACCAAAAGCTAATAATCTGTTACGTTTCATTGTTTTGTTTGATTTGTGAGGCGCAAAGAAAACAGAATAGTCGGCTCTTATTCGGTTTCCTGTGGTGAAAGGTGTAATTCATGTTTTTTCGGTTAAGGAGTGCCATGTTCAGCTATTACTTTCGCGACATGAGTCCGAACGTCAAGGAACAAAAGCAAATGCGCTATGATAAGGCATACCTCAGACTTGCGACAGAGTGGGCAAGACTGAGCCACTGCAAGCGCAAGCAGGTCGGAGCTCTAATCGTGAAAGACTCTACCATTATAGCCGATGGCTACAACGGAACACCCACAGGTTTTGAGAATCAATGTGAAGATGAGAATGGAGAGACCAAATGGTATGTACTTCATGCAGAAGCCAACGCTTTACTCAAGGTTGCGCGAACCAGTAGTCAAGCTGCCGGGGCCACATTATACTTGACGCACGCTCCTTGCAAAGACTGCAGTAAACTAGTACTACAAGCGGGCATCAAAAGACTCGTTTACACAAATTCATACAAAGACCAAAGCGGTCTGGAGTTCTTGGGAAAAGCTGGCCTGGAGATATTACAAATTGAGCAAATAGAGCCTTAGATGAAATCTAAGTATACTACTATACCATTTCTACTAGCGGCGTCCATGGCTCTTGGCGTTTGGCTCGGAAGTGGGTTGGTAAATCCATTCCAGAAAAAGCAAAGTAATGAAGGCTGGGTCAAGATCGAGCAGATTCTTCAATACGTTCAAAATGACTATGTAGACACGGTTTCGAAAGGTCGTCTGGAAGACGAAATCATATCCTTTCTCCTTCAGAGACTCGATCCACACAGTTATTACATTTCGGAAGATGAACTTGCCTCTATGAATGAACCTCTTGAAGGAAGCTTCGAAGGGATTGGTGTGCAATTCAATTTGAGAAGAGACACCATTTACATCATCAATGTAATACCGAGCGGCCCCAGTGAGAAATCTGGATTGAGAGGAGGGGACAGAATCATTTCTGTTGATGGTCAAGTCATTGCTGGAACAGGGCAGAGTAACAGACAGGTCATGGCTCTACTGAAAGGGCCCAAAGGCTCAAGCGTTAGTGTGGGGGTCAAGCGAAAGAATGAGACTGATCTGATAGATTTTGACATCGAAAGAGGCACTATTCCACTCGCCAGCATTGATGCTGCCTATTTGTTGGACGAGAAGACAATCTATACACGACTCTCTAAGTTTTCTAAAACTACCCACGAAGAATTTCAAAAAAGAGTCTACCCCTTGAAGAATGATAAGGTGGAGTCCTTCATCCTCGATTTAAGAGGCAATGGAGGCGGTTTGTTAGATGAAGCTGTGTGGCTTGCAGACGAATTTCTAGTCGACAATATGTTGATCACCTATACCGAAGGAAAATCCAGACCTCGAACGGAATTCACCGCTACAAACCAAGGGGCGTTTGAAGACCTTAACCTAATTGTCCTTATCGATGGGTATAGTGCAAGTGCATCTGAAATTGTGGCTGGCGCGTTGCAAGATCACAATCGAGCAACAATAGTCGGTACGAGATCTTTTGGTAAAGGATTGGTTCAAGAACAAAGTGAGTGGAAAGATGGCAGCGCGACGCGGTTGACGGTGGCAAGGTATTTCACACCCTTAGGAAGAAGTATTCAAAAACAATATGAATCTGTCTCGAGCAATAGCTTCGACACCACCTTTTCCGAAGGTGGGATTGACCCGGATGTTCAAGTTGATAGAGATACATCTGGAATCACTTGGCTATATGCTGAACTCGTGCACCGTGCATGGCTCGGGGATTTTGCTTACCGCTTTCGAGATCAACATGTCGAAGAAATAACCGTTCATGGGGGCGAAAACTTCGTAATGAATTTTGACACCATTGTTTTCGAACAGGAACTTCGGGCATACTTAATTGGCAAGGACTATGAAATCAATGAGAAAGAATGGTCCCGTTCAATTGGACATATGATAGGTCGAGCGCAAGGAATAATTGCTCGGAGCATCTATGGAGAAGAAGTCTATTTCAAAATCAACAATGTCTCCGATGAATACATTCGAGCATCAATAGAAGCCCTAGCATCTAAGGCGTCGTAAGGCCTTAGTCCACCGAAGCAGAATCGGGCATCTCTTCGGAAGCAGAATCAGCCTCGACCTCCTTGACAGGAGAACTTTCGTCCAACTTTTCCATGATCTCGTCAACCTTTGCATCAACCATCTCTTCGTTCTTGGCCTGCTCTTCTGCTTTTTGTTCTTCACTCATGCAGCCAACCACGACAAATGCGACTACTATTGAAAATGCTAACACTTTTTTCATCTCTAGAGGTATAGGTTTAAAATAGAAACTAAATATTTGAGCCAAATTAAGTCAAACGAATCGGAGCAGAAAACGGCAAATTAGGTTCATCTCTGTTGTCCGAACAAAAATAAAACTAACAAACTATGGCATTTGAACTACCGGCTTTGGACTACGCACACGACGCATTAGAGCCACATATTGACACACGTACTATGGAAATCCACCACGGTAAGCACCATGCTGGATACACGAGCAAATTGAACAGTGCCGTTGCTGGGACAGATCTAGATGGAAAGTCCATTGAAGATATTCTTGGTGGCCTGGACATGAATAACGGAGCTGTACGAAATAACGGCGGCGGATATTACAATCACGACTTGTTTTGGAAAGTAATGTCACCAAATGGTGGTGGAGAACCATCAGGAGAATTGGCTGAAGCAATTAATAGTGCCTTTGGGTCATTTGATGCTTTTAAAGATGCCTTCGCCAACGCAGCGGCTACTCGATTCGGCTCAGGTTGGGCTTGGCTTTGTGTACACAAGGGGGGTGAATTAGATGTGTGTGGTACTCCAAATCAAGACAATCCACTGATGCCTGGTGTCGGTTGTGGGGGTCACCCAATATTGGGAATTGATGTTTGGGAGCACGCATACTACCTCAACTATCAAAACAGAAGACCGGACTACATTTCAGCGTTTTGGAATGTTATTAATTGGGATGAGGTTTCTGCAAGATTCGCAGCAGGAAAATAGATCAGAATAGTAAGAATCAAAGGCCCCAGTCTTAATCAAGACTGGGGGTTTTTTGTGCTTATTCTGGGGGGGATGCATTACAGGGGGATATTCAAACAGTCTGAGTTGATCAAGCATGGTTTAATCAAATGTTTTCTCGACTCAGGCTCTAAATAACTATTCTCAGACCTGCGTATATGTCTGGTGGGATGGGAATTTCTTTATTTGAGATCTTAGCAGAAACTTGTCATTGTTAAGCGTCATTGAGTTAAGCTTACTCGTCAAGCTCAATGAGAACACCTTCATACTTTCCTAGCATGACAGCCGTTTTAATCCCAACGTTTCTGAGACTATCAGAGAACCTGTCAGCACTTTCTTTATCAATAAAATCACGGTTCACTATCAAGTAGTTGTTTATGACTTCAATGTTGAGTTTATTGTTTTTAGCTACGTCAATCATTCGCTCTAAGTCTTCATTTTTTAAAGACTCTTTGTAGGAGCCGATCACTAATCTATATTCAATTTGTCTTTCGAAATCATTGCCAATTTGTTCAATAGCTTCTTGCCGAGATATGGTTTTATCAGGGTATTTATATGGCTCTAATTTATCCCCGCTCATTTCATCAGCCAGAGACTTAAAGAAATCTGGCATTTCATTGGGTTGGGAGAAAGGCTCCTTCATTTCGTCCATTATTTGCTCTTCCGCTGGCTCCTTTTCCCCTAACTCTCCTCCAGAAAAATCAATCAATCGATCCTTTTCATAAAATATAAAGTCGTAGCTATATTCCTTCATTCCATTGAAGTCAACAAGAGCCTCGGCATTTTTAGATTCTAACATTTCTTGGTAGCCATGCTTGCAGGTCAGGTTGTAAATTCCCGCTCCTGGGATTGATAAATTGTAGTTGCCAAATTCATCCGTCAATGTTTTATAAACCTCACCATTTTCTGACTCTGCGGTAATTATGAGACTCTCCAAATTAAATGATGCTAATCGCGATCTCTTGGCTTTAATTATGGCTACTGAACCTCGGACGTGATAATTCTTGATAAATGGGACTTCAATTATCTTATCCTCATTTAGAAGTATTTCTTGCTCAAACCCAAAAGTCGGGTGCAAATCAGACACATTAAAAAGCTCATAAAACTTAATATCATAAGTCGCAGCAGGGATCTTGTTAAACCTTACCCTGCCAGAAATATCCGTAATGAGATCAGTATTGGGTGACCGGGAATGCTTTTTATTAATTAAATCTTGTTTTTCAGCTCTCAAGCTAATATTCACATTGGGCAAAATGGGCTCATTATTTTCTCTGATTCCGTTACCGTTTAAGTCCTCGAAACATAAAATTATCAGCTTATAAAATTTCTCATAGGGTTGTTGCCAATAGAAGGACTTTTTGATTGCTGCGTTTATGTTGATGTTTTTATTGCTAATCTCTCCCGTTGGACTTTCATAGGAAGAAGCAAACCAATTGACGTAGCTAGTTATGCTGATTCCTTTCGGAAGCATAACGACAGCATTAGCTCCAACATTAAATTGCTCTGATAAGGTAACAACGTCTAGGCTATAAAAGGTTCTTAGATTTAGAATTAAATCAATATTCGAAATTTTGAATTCTTTATTATATCCTGCCGATACTCGTATTAAGCCTGAGGAGAACGGGATGATCGCTGTATCTGCTGTGATTACGGAATAGTTATAAATAAAGAAAGGGCCCCTAAATACGTCTCCTGTGATATTTAATGTATTATTTCTAGTATAGCGCAACCCTAAATTGTATGCCGGATTTAGGTCGGTTCGAACAGTGTAACCTCTTATGAGGGTTGGTTCAAAATCATAGACGGCAGTGGTAATCATTGGGTTAGCAAAAACCGAAATAACATCTAAGTGACTTAGCCTTTTACTAATGCCAAAGGATGAACCATAATAAAATGTGCTTAGTCTAGTGGTCGAGGAGGGCGCGACATTCTCTCTGACCAAACTGCGATACTGAGGTGTGAGGCTCACCATCATATTACTAGCAGTATTGTAAGTGGTTGTCCAAGACGCGAATCTATTTTCTATGTTATTAGAAAAATCTTCACGTGTAAAATCTTGACTCATATTAGTAAGGTCAAAACGGTGATTAAAGGCATTATTGGTCTTAATTTTTCCTGATAATACCAATGAGGCACGATCACCAGAAATAGTAAAGCCATTGACGGGCCTAAAATTCCAACGTCCGGACACAGAAACTTTTCCTGCATTAAAATCTCCAGCAGCGTAATAACCAAATTGATTAATACTTCGTGGTGCTGCCGCTGTAGGTGTGGTTATTTCGCCCATGTAATAGGTAGCACCACCACCTAATCTTAAAAAACGAAACACAGGCGTCTTAATTCCGGCTTCGAATGCACTTAAATTATAATTTCTATTCCCAAAGGTTTGGGAATATCCTAAGTTGAAGGGTAATCCGAATCGGCTTACCGCAAGTGAAGAGCTAGACACATAAGTATCGGGGCGGTAACTCTTGCCTAATTCTGATGAAAAGATAATTCTCTCACGATGGTATTGATATCTTATGCCTTGATAGCAGATTGGGATATGCTTGTTATTGAGTCGGCTGTTTAATTCAAATCGATTGAACCCGGCTCTAAATCCAAGTCTATATTGGTAAACCCCTCTAATTGCGCCATCTCCGAGTGCTGCGCTTCCAACTTGGCCTAAATTGTAGCTTCCTAAGAAATAATCTAAATCTTTTTTAGCACTTAATTGAAGTTTCCCACCTGCAGCAGTCATATATCGTTCTCCGCCAGGACTCCCTATATTGTAAACTCCTCCCGAAATGAATAGCGGTGAAAGTCTTTTATACGTGTCATCTAATAGGCTTGATTGAAAATTTTCAATAAAAAAGCCCCCCTCTATTTGTGCATTGGATGAGGAGATCTTATAGCGCAATTCATCCCGTAAAGCATTATTACCATCTAATGAATCCTTAATCAGCGTTCTCCTAATCTTTAGAGAAATTAATGTGTCTGATTTTGCCTTTAAATTAAAAGAAGTCAAGACAAGTGAGTTAGGGGTAATCAAATCATAGTCAAGTGAATGGTCAAAAGATATTTGAATCGGTTCATTCACATTGCCATCATTGATTATCCTTATGCCTGTCTCACCAGCGAGGGTGATGGGGTTTATACGAATGGAACTGGTTTGATTTATAGCAGTTAAATTGAAGAGAGTTGTTTTTTGGACGTACGCATAAGCCTTTAATTTTTCGCCATCTTTAAGGCTCACTGTGGCGCCTATGATGTATGATCGACCGCCTTCTAAATTCTTAGGGGCAATCAGTCGCATTGGAATATAAGTTGTTTCACCAGGATTAGCTGTAAACTCTAATTGTTGAGAGGCCAAATGGCTCCAGCCATTTGGTAATTGTAGACTTAACTCACCTGATGTGAGCTCCTGTGAGTTGTTGAGAAAAACCAAACTATTGAAAACAGAGGTTTGATCATCGATATCTTGCTTATAAATGGAAAACTTAAGTTCTTTACTAATACTATCAGTTGGGAGGGTTAATTTTTCTGCGTTAATACTGTCGGATCTATCAAAAAACGGATCAATCGACTTAGCTATGCTGTCTAGAAATAATAAACTGTCTATTGTTAGCTCGTTCACTGCGCTGTCGCTTAATTCAAGAACATTCGTATCGGAGCGCTGTGAGAAGGCGGGAGCTGTTATTACCGCGGAAAAGAAGGACAAGAGTATGATTTGGCCTAATCGCATTTTTTATAGACCTCTAGTAATTAGGGTCTAGACATACTGTGCACTCAGGGACCAAGGTGAATGATATAGTAACATAGTATGCATCTGGCACATACCCTCCGGCCGCATCAATAAAAGGAACGGATAAAGCACAAGGTCCACTTGCTGGAGATACTCCCATAAAATAATCAATACTAATTTGATCAGTCGTCCAAAACCGATCAGCTACCTGTAAAGGGGAATTATCTTCTTGAAAGATTGGCCCCTCTGCGGTTGGTATTTGGTCCAAAGCAACTTTCGTACCCGTGACGGTTACTGCGGATGCAGCGAAACCTGCTGATACTGTTGCAGAGGCCTCTAGAGCACAGAGTGGAAGCGAATTGGCAGGATTCAACCCCGTGAAATTGGGGTCATCTGTGTCTAAATATATTGAGTAACCAGTAATGGTCGATCCTGCTACAGGATCCGCAGAGGTACCCCCTTCGGAATTGCAATTACAAACTGATATTCCCATGACTGTACTATTGGATTTTGTTATTCCATTCTTATAGTCGCTGATGGTTTGGAAATTGAAATCTACACTCGACCCAGATAGCACGCTAAGTCTAGCGCTGTTATAATCAATTATACCAACTGGAGCAGGATCATTGCAAGGAGAGCACTGTCCTCGGGCCTGTGTTATTGAAAAAAGCGCAAAAATAAGGACGGAGTTTCGCAGAAGATTCATAAAAAGATAAAGGCGAAAAACCGTAATCTTTCGCCTTATATTAACATTTTAATTATCAGAGACCTGCAATTCAAATAGAACGTTGACAACATATCTATCGGGATCAACTGCTGTCTGCTCAATTAATGAAACAGCATTCATATCTCCTTCTGCAGTGCCACATCTCCACGTGATGGTGAAATCATTATCTGCCTCATCTCCTGCATTAGAGGCGCCGGTATTATCCCAACCTATGAGCTCAACTGGATACAAATCTAGGTCAGCCACAACAGTAGCGAGCGTGGTGGGGGCGCTTATGATTTCACCCGTTCCAAAGGTGTGTGCTCCATTTGCTGCAAGTTGAAGACCTACATTATCCAATGCTAAAGTGTTTGGAGTCGACCCGTCATCTACTCCGATAAAAGTTGCGTTTTCGGCTCCATACATTAAATCCCATTCAGTAGATGATGAAATTGTAAAAGAGGATTGATAAAACCCGAAAGAGGTAGCAGCATTAGCAGAAGCAGACGCTGCGTCACCGGATAAACCATCACGATAATCATCGATGGTGTTGAAGACAAATTCAATGTTACCGCCATCGTAAATAGACATTCTTAAAACTTGGTTTAAGTTTACTGCTACAGGAATGACATTACGATCTCTAACGGCTTGAGCACTAGAGAGGGTGGAAACCATTAGGCTGACCAGAATGGTACACGCGGTTAATAAATTTAGGTGATTGGTTTTCATTTTATACTTTTTTTGAGTTAACCTAACATCAAAAGTACATTGCATTCTAATACGGTTACGAATTTTCTGTGAGCGTAACGAAAAATTGGATTGTGGAGCTTGGGGAAACTATATTTGTGTTGACTTTTAAAAAGACAGATGAGATATTTCCCCTTTTTACTATTTGTTATGGCTAACAGCCTCGTAGCGCAGGATTTTGAGGTGAGCCCGGTTCTAATAGAGGCTAATGCTAGCCGAGGGCGTGTATCAAGAGACATCATGGTTTTTAATCATACTGATTCCCCAAAAATCTTTAATGTCAAGGAATATGATTTTATCATAGAAGACGAAGGGAAAAAGATGTCTGCCGAGTTTGGTTCTACACCCCGAACTTTGAAGGGAGCATTGAATATCTCTCCCTCAACTTTGCTATTGCAGCCAAATGAGAAAAGTTTTTTCACGGTAACAATTGACCCTATTGTGAGCTCCAAAATGAGATGGGGGAAATTGACAATAATTGCTGAGAACCAAGTGTCAGTGCTTGAGGAAGTAGCATCGTTGGGCGCGGGGGTCAAAATAAAACCTGCCATTTCAGTAATAGTATATGCGCATACCGACCAAGCTATGCCCGATGCGGAAATTTTTACTCCTGAAAAAATCGACTCAGGATACAGTGTGCTCATTAGAAATACCGGGGATTCGAAATTAAAAGCAAAAGTCACGTTTCTCCTTACTAATGTTAGGACGGGAGACGAAGTAGAGATAAACGAAATGGCAGCTGGGTTATTGCCTGGGGAAGAGAAGACACTAATCACCGAGATTCCCGATCATGAGTATCCAAAAGCAATGCTAACGGTTTTGATGGATTATAGCCCAAATGAGGATTTAAAGGGAGTTCAAATTGTTTTAGACTAGGTGTTGATTATATTCATGTATTTCGGGGCGTTATTTCCATTAAACGCTCTGCAGGAGCCTGACACTGTAGTCGTAACTTACACGGGAGATACAGTTGTAAGGGAAGAATATTTAGTTAAAATAAATCAAGAAGGAGATACTATTAGATGCGGCTTTTATAATTCGTTTTACAGAAACGGGATGCCAGATCAAATGGGGGGATATAAAAAAAATAATCTCAGCGGTGAGTGGAGGTTATTTGATCGAAATGGGTATTTAGAACAGAGAGTAAATTATAAAAAGGGGAAACAACACGGCTCTTTCGAAAAGTATCATATTCAAACAGAAGAACTCAGTTGCTATGGTAGGTATCGAAATAATTTACTCCAAGGGTGGATAATCTTTTTTACTGAGAATGGGTCACTTTTGGAAAAAAGCCTTTACAAAAAGAACTTACGTGAAGGAAAGACAACTACCTATTTCGAATCGGGAGGAATAAGAGAGGTTTCAAAATTTCAATTAGGTATAAGACATGGAAAGCGTTTATACTATTTAGAGGCTGGAGGGCTCATTAAGTCGGAAAATTATGTTAGTGGAAGGTTGCAAGGTCAAACAGTGATATACCACGTGGATTCAAAAGTTATTTCTCAAAAATTGAGTTATCGCGACAACGTTCTGAATGGACTGCATTTAACCTATTATTCAAGTGGTCAACTTAAATCAGAGTGTAATTACTTGGATAACAAAAGGATAGGTCGGTTTGTTTCGTATCATGAAAATGGTGTAGTGATGGAAAGCGGAAACTATATTAACGGAGAGAAGAATGGGGATTGGGAGGTTTTCGATGGAAACGGAGTGTTAGTGAGCTCCGCATTTATGCAAAGAGGAGAGATTTCTGGGCATTTAAACATTTACAATGATCAAGGAGAAATAATCAATAGAATTGATTACGATAATGCAGAAGAATAAACCACCCATTTTATTAATAGCAACGCTGAATATCAGTTTAATCATTATTTGCTTAACTCAAGGCGGATGTACAGGTTCAGTTGCCGAGTGTTCAAATACATACGCCCTAGTCAGAACGAATATTTCGAATGAGTGCAGTTTTGTAATCATTTCCGAGAGCCTTATTTATGAGCCTGCAAATATTTCTCAGTTTAATTTTACAGCATCACTAGGAGATTCCACTCAGATCCAAGCCGATTTCAGGGTGTCTGATCAGTTTTTTCCGCAATGTATAGGGGACTATAGGGTAGAATTATTTTGCTTAGAGCCCCTATAGCTCCCGGATTCTCAATGTCAAGCATGCCAGCAATGAAATTTACAATTTGACAAATCAAGCTTAATGGAGACCACGCTGGCTACGAAAAAACAGTTGAATCATTGAGTAACACATGAAACACCTCCTCTTCATATTATTTCTACTCCCACTTACCTCATACTCTCAGAAGGTGTACTCAGTTAAGTATCCTAACCAATCTGATGTTAAGGTATATGTAGTAGATTATGAAAATCAATGTGATTTGAAGGTGTTCAAAGTAGATTATCCGAATCAATCTGATGGGAACAATGGGTTATGGTATTTTGTGGATTACCCTAACCAATCCGATAAGAAGATATACTTTGTTGATTATCCAAACCAAAGTGATTTGAAGATATTCTTTGTGAAGTATAAGAATCAATCAGGTTGGAGAGATAAATCTAAACAACATTTGATGTATTAGGAGACCATTCTCTCCAATTCTCATTTCTTACTCCATATATTGTTCCATTGGAAATCAGGTTGTGATTCTTGGCTGACCTCCTGAGGTTGATTAACCATTTTAGTATTCAGATACCGATGTAGGTCTGATAACCCAGGAGACTACTTAGGAGGTTCTCTCCTCTTATTGTAGGTATAAAAGTTAAAAAACTAGTTTTTTAACTTTGCACCTCACACAAAAACAATTATATAAAAAAATGAAATTTTTAGAAAAATATTACCCGGTTATACTTGCATTTTTAAGTTTTCTTTTATCCGTTTACTTATGGTTCATTGGCCAGAAAGATGAAGGTATGTTTGTTGGAATATGGGTTCCATCTATTTTAGCTTTAGGAATATTCATCAGAGTAGTAAAAAACGATTAAAAATGGGAAACACAGAAATTTTCATAATAGGATTATTAATCTTTGCTACTTATATGTTCTTTTTATTAAGAATGGTATCCAAGCAACACGAAATTCAAAAGAATGAAGAAAATACAATTCTTAGAACTGAAAGTTATGAGAAAAAAAATCAAAAAGACTGAATGAAATCTCCGGACTTTTTAAAACTAAAATCAACTTTGGCTTTTTACCTCCAGAATATATATTTTGTGATTTTGTTTTTTTGAAGATTTTACATGGAATGCCAATTACAATAAAAGGTATAAATTCTTCAATAGACACAAATAACCTATTAACTGGAATATCTACGTATCAACTTTACAAAATCAACAAACAAACTAAGGGATTGATTGAATAAGTGTGGGGTATTTTAATGTAATCCGAACTAAACTTTTTTCAGAAAACCTATTTCACTTTCTTCGTTGAGGGGTTCAAATGTTTGTGTTGGAAAAAATCACTCGACTGTGACCGACTTGGCTAGATTCCGTGGTTGGTCGACGTTACACTCACGCATCACAGCGATGTGATAGGACAGCAGCTGAAGTGGAACACTTGCCACTAGCGGAGCGAACATCTCTTCTGTCTCTGGAATTTCAATAGTGTAATCTGCGATCTCCTTAACTTGCTCATCCCCTTCAGAAACCACAGCAATTACAACTCCTTTTCGAGCCTTGACCTCTTGGATGTTGCTTACCACTTTCTCGTAAGATGGACCTTTCGTCGCAATAACTACCACAGGCATTTCTTCATCGATGAGGGCGATTGGCCCATGTTTCATTTCCGCCGCTGGATAACCCTCGGCGTGGATGTAGCTAATTTCCTTCAGTTTTAAAGCGCCTTCTAGCGCTAATGGGAAGCAGTATCCTCGACCGAGGTAGAGGAAATTTCTGGCATCCTTGAATTCAGCCGCAATTTTCTTGACGATGGCATCGGTTTGAAGCGCTGCTTCAATCTTCTCAGGGATAACGCTAAGATCAACTAGGGTTCGATGGAAACGCGATCGCTCTATGGTGCCTTTTGCCTGACCAAGCATAAGTGCAAGCAGAGATAAGACCGTTACTTGCGAAGTAAATGCCTTGGTACTCGCTACCCCAATTTCAGGACCGGCATGTGTATAGGATCCGCCGTCGGTGATTCGCGCAATGGAAGACCCAACAACGTTGCAGATACCCAATATGGTTGCCCCTTTTCGTGTGGCTAATTCTAGTGCTGCCAATGTATCAGCCGTTTCTCCAGATTGAGAAATAGCAATCACTACATCGCGCTCGGTGATGATTGGGTTTCTGTATCGAAATTCAGAAGCGTATTCAACCTCAACAGGTATACGAGCGAGATCCTCAATCAAATACTCTCCGACAAGCCCCGCGTGCCAAGAAGTGCCACAAGCAATGAAGATGATTCTGTCCGCCGCGAGCATCTTCTTTTCGTAATCTCCCATTCCACCGAGATGGACTAAACCACGTTTGACGCTCAGTCGACCTCTCATACTATCGTGTACCGATCGAGGTTGCTCGTAAATCTCCTTCAGCATGAAGTGGTCGTAGCCGCCTTTTTCAAGCTCCTCAAGATGCAGCTCGAGCTCTTGAATGTACGGGGTGACTTTTTGTTTCTTTTCTGTGAAAAGTTTTAATTCTTGACCTGGGACGATTTCAGCTATCTCTCCATCTTCGAGGTATACCACATTCTTCGTGTATTCTACGATTGGCGTGGCGTCGGATGCGAGAAAAAAATCACCGTCTTCTCCTATTCCAATGACTAGAGGACTACTCTTTCGTGCTGCTACGATCACTCCTGGCTCATCTTCCGACATCACAACGATCGCGTACGCTCCATGGACTTCATTCAAGGCTTTGCGGACGGCTTCACTCAACTTACAATTCTCACTTTTCTGGATTTCCTCAATCAGGTTCACTAGCACCTCAGTGTCAGTGTCTGATTTAAAGATGTATCCTCTCGCTACGAGCTCCTTTTTTACACTGTCGTAATTCTCAATAATTCCATTGTGAATCAAGATAATGTTACCTCCCATTGAAAAGTGCGGGTGCGCATTGACGTCATTTGGCTCACCATGTGTCGCCCATCTCGTGTGCCCTATTCCGGAGTTACCGTGGGTGGTACCATTCCCAATGTGATTTTGTAGGTCGACAACTTTTCCTTTGCATTTGTAGAGTTGTAACCCATCATTGGCCAAGGCCACTCCCGCGCTGTCGTAGCCTCGATATTCGAGTCTTTGGAGGCCCTTTATCAGAATTGGGAATGCATCTTTAGTCCCTGTGTAGCCTACAATTCCGCACATATTAGTTGCTTATATCGGTGTAATATATTCTCAGCACGATATTTTCTGACCCTTTCAAAATGTTCTGATCTCTTACGTTGCCATTGATAATTGGAACTTGGGCGTTGAGCCTAAATCCATAGTTCGAATTATTTCCGGCATTTGCGTCAAGTAGAGCCTGTTGAATTTGACGCGTGACATCGAATACGTATTCATCATCTACCAAAAAACCACCATGCCTCGTTGTACTAAATACATAGTCGAGCGTCAGCGTCTCCGCTGAATCGTTATTGCTTTCATCATATTGCACATCCAAGAGGTAGAGTTTTGACGATCTGTCAAAATTAGTGGGTTGTTCAGATGCAACTGGGACGGTTAAGGTTGCTTTACTAACCGCCAACAGTGTATTCTCCCCAAGGTTGTTGAGATGAGGAATATTGATCTGAGCTTTCGATCCAGATAAACCTTGCACAAATAATAAATCATCTGTCTTTGATGGGTCTTGAAGATATTGATCGAGCAGGCTACCACTTGGGTCATTTGACTGCTCATTCACTCTCAAGGATGAGTTGTTGATTGGATATCTAACGAAGTATTGAGAAGTGGTACCATCCTCTTCTTCTACAGTGTAAAAGACCTGCACAAATGAGTTGACAGACGAGGTGATAAAATCATACAATGCACCATTTCCAGCCGGTTGATAGTTGTCAGAAACCTTGATCATCAGCCCTTTAAAAAACCTTTGCAGCGATTCTGAGTCGGTGTAATCACGGCCAGAACCCTTTAAAAGTCTAGACCCAATTGAATTGGGCAGTGAGACGCCAATTTTGAACAGGAAGGAGTCCGTCACGATCACTGTCGTATCTAAGAAGTCATCGTGACTTTCGAAGCTCCACGTCTCTGTGGCAATGGGAAGTGGGTTGAGCGTGAGATTGGTATCAGAGAAATAAGCCGTGTCATCTAATGCTTCAGCCAATTCATACACTTCGATTTCTAAATTCTCTGTAATGTCGCCATAAACATTAACCGGCCTTATGTATAGAACAACAGAGTCAATTCCTACCGTGTCTTCGATGTTTTCAAGGACGGTGACAGCCTCTGAAGGGGACGTAAGGTTAAATGCCCAATTTGATGAACTTGTTCCAAATTCTGGGCTGTTCAGCTTTCCGACAAAATTTCGGTAGTTATCCGATCTCTGCGACTCTGACATGAAACTGTAGCTCTCGATGGTCAGCGTGTCAATCAGTTGAAGGTGATCAAGAGATCCATCTGGCAAGACATCTAACCCGAGCAGTCGGTCGTCTTTGCAGCTTCCGCTGATGAGAATAATGGAGAAAAAAAGAACGGCTCGCCAAATGGCCAACCGTTGTTTTAAAAATTTAAGCACTTTGTCTGCGATCAATATTATTCAGCCATAACTGAGTCACTTGCCATCACTTCAGAATAGAAGTCGTCAAATACACTCATGAGGTTCTCTTCTGGTTGCGCATCCAATATTGACTTACCCGAAGCTTTGGCATAAGAACGAATCTCATCACTGATATATTCTGTTGCAAAGACAATTGCATCAGAATGCTTGATTCCGAGCTTCAAAACGTTCTCGTAAGTCGGGTTCTTCATCAGCTCCACGTCCTCGCCTTCAATCTCGTCATAGGCCAGCTTTTCAATAAAGCGTGGATCAAGAGAACCTTCGAATTCTTCATCATAAATGGAGAAAACAATTTTCGCATCCGAGAACAGAGGATCGTCGGTGTAGAATGTCTTTTGATAAAGAGCCATCAATGAGCTAAACCATCCTTGACAGTGGATGATCTCTGGCATCCAACCAAGTTTCTTGACCGTTTCGAATACTCCACGGCAAAAGAAAACAGAGCGTTCATCATTGTCTGGGAAGAAATTATCATCCTCATCCCAAAATGTTGCTTTACGCTTGAAAAATTCTTCGTTGTCAATAAAATAAACCTGCATGCGGGTTGGTTGGATGCTGGCCACTTTGATGATCAACGGATGGTCCGTATCATCAACGATCAAATTCATACCAGAAAGCCGAATGACTTCGTGAAGTTGATGGCGTCGTTCATTAACACTTCCGAACCTTGGCATGAAAAGCCTAATTTCCTTGCCGAAGTCTTGAGCCTCTTGTGGAAGCTGTCGACCCATAAAGGACATGTAGTTTTCAGGAAGGTAGGGGTTTATCTCGTGGGATACGTATAGTACTCGATCGTAATTACTCATAAAGAATCCTTGGGTTTAACGAAAAGAACTCAATTTTGTCAAAAAGAGACGCGAAGTTACGGATAATAAGGCTTCTCGTCAATAGATGCAAGCCTCTGGGTATATGAAAGTTGTTAAAAAGAAAGAAGAGGTGCGCGATGCACTTGAGGACATTTCGAGAATTGGCTTTGTGCCAACGATGGGAGCTCTGCATGAAGGGCATATTTCCTTGATTGACGCGAGTAGGAAACTTAAGCTTTATACAGTCTGCAGCATTTTTATCAATCCCACTCAATTTAACAATGCAACGGATCTAGATGCCTACCCGATTGATATTGAGGGAGACCTAAAATTGCTTGAAGCAGCCGGATGTGATTTGGTCTTTATCCCCAACAAGGATGAGGTCTACACCCAATCAATCGAAGACCCCAAGTACTTACACGATTTTGGAGCACTTGAAACCAATATTGAGGGTGCTTTTAGGCCGGGCCATTTCAAGGGAGTCGGGCAAGTGGTTCACATCCTATTCGAAATAGTTCAACCTCATTCAGCCTTTTTTGGAGAAAAGGATTTTCAGCAATTGCAGGTGATTAGAAAGCTGGTTGACATGTGCAACTTGGACATTGATATTGTAGGCTTACCCACAGTTCGAGAGAGCGACGGCCTAGCGATGAGCTCGAGAAATCGTCGACTCACACCCCTGCAGCGAAGTCACGCAAACCTTCTATATGAGGCGCTGAAATACGCAGCAGACGAGCTGGGCCAATCTTCAGTAGAAGACATTAATGAGCACGTTGAAGACATGTTTAAAAATGATCCTGAATTGAGACTTGAATATTTTGAAATTATTCATGCGAGCAATTTTGAAAGAATGCATCAATTTGAGGGTCAAAAAGAGGTCCGAGGAGTCATTTCAGCCTACGCTGGAGAAGTAAGACTTATTGACAATAAGCAGCTTGCATAAGCCACTCACAGGCCGTAACCTTGTCCTCTCAAATGGGGGTTATGAAATTGAAGAGTGTTGGGTTCATATTATTGGCCACAATCCTGATATGGTCTTGCGCAGAACAGGATGCGAAATCAAATGATTCTAATGCGGACAAGGCAATCAAGCATTCAGGAGAGGTAAATGTTTACTCCCATCGATATTATGATTCGGACAAGGAATTGTTCAAGCGATTTGAAGAAGAAACAGGAATCGTAGTCAACATCAAGATGGACGATGCCGACCGCCTTATTCAGCTCATTCAAGCGGAAGGCGAAAACTCTCCGGCAGACCTTCTGATTACAACGGACATTGGTCGTTTGGTCTATGCTCAGGACCTTGGACTTCTAGATTATGCCGATTCTAAAACGCTCATCGAGCGCATTCCATCCCATTTACGTGATAGTGACAACGAATGGTTCGGACTTACAAAAAGAGCTCGTGTAATCATGTATAACACAGATCTTGTTGATCCTTCCGAATTAAGCACGTACGAAGACTTAGCAACTGATAAATGGAAAGGTCAAATCAGCGTTCGGTCATCAACTAACATTTACAATCGCTCATTGTTATCTTCAATAATTGCGCATCATAAAATTGAACAAGCAACGGAATGGGCAGCATCTGTCAGAGATAACATGGCAACTGACCCTAAAGGAAATGATCGAGATCAACTTAAAAACATTGTCAGCGGAACCGGAAAAATTGCTTTGGCAAACACATATTATCTTGGTTTGATGCTCAACTCGGAAAACGAAGCAGAAAGAGCCGCCGCGGCGAAAATTCTTCCGTTTTTCCCGAATCAAGATGGTCGCGGGGCCCATGTAAATATTAGCGGAGCGGGAGTTGTAAAAGGAGCATCGAACAAGACAAACGCAATTAAGTTACTTGAATACCTTGTCTCGGTAGACGCTCAATCGTTGTACGTTGAGGCAAACTATGAGTACCCAGTTAATCCGAATGTTCCGATGTCTGAACTTTTGGCTTCATGGGGAGAATTTGAGGAGGATACGCTGGACCTTGAGGTTGTTGGCAGACTCCAAGCGGATGCCATTGTAGTTTTTGAAGCAGCAGAATGGGACTAAGCTCAAATCTTGACCATAAAGTCCAGCTGATTCATCGACAGATTGCGGATTTTCAAGATGACAAAAAAAGTCTGTTTGCCTCTTCATCATTTCAAACGCATAGCCTACCGATGCTTCACATCTTGGGCAGGAGCGTTGCAGATTTACCCGTCTACTTTATCCAGACTGGATTCCACTTCCCTGAAACGCTTGCTTTTCGAGATAAGGTCGCAAAAGAGTTCGATCTCACTTTAAAGAACATTGAATCTCACGTGCCGAAGTCTCAGCAGAGAAATGCACAGGGAAATCTTTATTTCACTTCAGATCCGGACTATTGTTGTTTTCTCAACAAGACTCAACCCATGCAGCCTCTGCTTGCTCAGTTCGACGTATGGGTGAATGGAGTTCGAGCAGATCAAAATGCAAACAGAAAAAATTTAAATTCTATTGAAAACACTCCTCAAGGAGGAATGCGGTATCATCCCATGTTGGATTGGTCTCGTAAGGAGATATGGGAATACATTACTGAAATGAACCTTCCTCGTCATCCTTTGGATAACCAAGGTTATATGAGCATTGGTTGTGAGCCGTGCACACTTAAACCTACCCTGGGAGAGGAAAGGGATGGACGATGGTTGGGCCAATCAAAGACAGAGTGTGGCCTTCATACTGAATTGGTAAGTAAATGAAAGTATTGATTACAGGCGGGGCAGGTTATATCGGCACAGCATTGTGTGCTGAGCTGATGTCCAATGACCAAGTTGAAGAGATTGTTGTCTATGACAACCTGAGCAGACACAACTACAATCTGTTTATGGGTTTTCAGAAGTTAGATCACCGATTCAAATTTATCGAGGGCGACATACTCGATAGTCGAAACCTGAGAAGAGCTATAGCGAAAGCTGATGTAGTCTTCCATTTGGCAGCCAAAGTGACAACGCCATTCGCGGATCAGGATGCGCACTTATTTGAGCAAGTCAATCACTGGGGGACCGCCGAGGTGTGTTATGCAGTCGAAGAAAGTGATGCTGCGAAACTGGTATATGTGAGTAGCGTTTCGGTATACGGATCTGGAGAGAACGAAAAAACGCTCGAGTCTGAATTGAATCCCCGAACGTTCTATGGGATCTCAAAAATGCGTGGGGAGGAACACGTGCGTCGTCTCGCGGAAAAGAAAGAAGTGTTCGTTGTGCGATGTGGGAATGTTTATGGATACAACAAGAGCATGCGCTTCGATGCGGTGATTAACAAGTTGCTATTTGAAGCCAACTTCAATGGAAAAATCAATATTCATGGCAATGGCAATCAGCACCGTCCATTTGTTTTTATTGAAACCGTTCAGTCAGTATTGGGAGCAATGCTCGGATCAGAGATTGATCCAGGGACCTACAATTTAGTGGGCCAGAACTATGAGATAAATGAAATTGCTCTTGCGCTCAAAGAATTGTATCCAGATTTGGAGACAATATTCATCAATCATAATATGAAACTGAGAGAGCTGAAAGTCGACTTGGTCAATGGCAACCTTGGACCGCAGTTTCACAAAGGGAAATCACTTCTCGAAAGACTGACTGAATTTAAAGGAAGATTTACATTTTAATTCCAGCGGACGACGACCTTTCCCTTCGTACTCCGATTTTCGAGCAATTCATGGGCTTTTTGGATGTCCTCTACGTGATGAACTGAATCTATTGTTGGTTTGAGCGTTCCGTTTCGGTAGTGAACCATGACTTCTTCAAAAGCCGCCTTCACATAATCAGGACGATTTTCACCTATCCGGAGCATGTTAACCCCGATGACTGATTTTGACTTCATCAACAACGCAATAGGGTGGAGGAACCCGAACCCAAATGCCAAACGAAGCTTGTCGATGAAACTCCCTTTCGATGAAGCCCAATCGCTCGCGCCAAATGTGACGATCCTGCCACCAGATCCGAGAAGCTTAAGAGAGCGCTTAAAATTGGCTCCGCCCACGGGGTCAAAAACTGCATCTAACCTCTTGTCACCTAAAAGATTTTGGACTTCTTCCTCAAACCGAGATTCTTTGTAATTGATTGGGTGATCCACTCCCTGTTCTCGGAGATAGTCCATTTTGTCGGGCTGACTTGCAGTGCCAAATATTTCGCATTCCTTCCATTTGGCAATTTGCACAAGAGCAGTTCCAACACCACCGGCAGCTGCGTGGATTAGAACCCGGTCTCCCTTTCTCAAATTGATCATCATGCAGGCGCTGAGCCATGCAGTGCAATACTGCGTAGCCAATGCTGTCGCTTCGGCAGCGTCTTCGTTGTCTCCCAGTTTCAGTACACCTTGGGAATTTGCCGCTGCATATTCTGCGTAGCCTCCAAATTGAACCAGACTTACAACTCTGTCTCCAATACTAAATGAACTAACATCTGAACCGAGAGCTTCTATCGTGCCAACCACTTCATAGCCAAGCACACATGGCAGCTCTGGACGATCATTATACTTACCGTTTCTCGACATTACATCAGCGAAATTCAACCCGAAGTGACTTACTTTTATGAGCACCTCATGTGAAGCGGGGCTTGGTTTCGGAATGTCACGAAGTTCAAAGGCTTGATCAGCCTGACCTTCTCTCACCAGTACAACTGCCTTCATGCTTTTTGACGTTTTTCGAAATGGGCTTTACCTTCTAATATGAGAACGATTTCGCCTTTGAATGGGGTTTGTTCACACGCTTCTGCTAGCTCATGTAATTTGCCACGATGATACGTTTCATGGATTTTGCTCAACTCTCGTGCAACGCACCCAAGTCGTTCAATTCCCAAAACTTCCTTTGCTTCATTTAGAGCTTTTAGAATACGATGTGGGCTTTCGTAAATCACCATCGTGAAATCTTGTTCGGACAAGGATTTCCAAAAAGTCTGTCTTCCTTTCTTTTGGGGCGGAAAGCCGAGGTATACATATTTTTCTGAGGGCAGTCCTGATCCCACTAAAGCGGTAATGTGGGCGGTAGGGCCAGGCAACACCTCAACTTCAAGATCGGCTGCTATCGCACCTCTCACGAGCATGAAACCAGGGTCGCTGATTCCTGGGGTTCCAGCATCAGAAATGAGGGCCAACACATCACCGGTATTTATCCTATTCAATGTAGATTCCAATGCCTTGTGTTCATTGTGTTGGTGGAAGGGCATCAACTTATTTTCAATCCCGTGATGCTTCAACAGTTTCGAGCTGTGTCGAGTGTCTTCACAGAGTATTGCGTCGGCCGTCTTTAGAATTTCAAGTGCCCGAAGTGTGATGTCGTCGAGGTTCCCAATGGGCGTTGGAATGATGATTAGTTTACCACTCACAACTGCCCCTTTAGTTCAGGATGATATCGCATGAATTCACGAATGCAGCCGTGCCCACCGGTGCTATTTAAGACAAAATCAGATGCTTCTTTGATTGGATTGGTAGCATCGGATGGTGCTGCGCAGATTCCCACTCGATCAAACAGCTGAATATCGTTGACATCGTCTCCGATGTACCCGACATTTTGCCATTCGAGGTTCATTTCTTCGAGCCATTTTTCGGCGATGGCAAGCTTCTTTTCTGTTCCGACGTAAACCCGTTCGATGCCAAACATTTGAGCCCGATGCTCAATAATCTGAGTGTTGATTCCAGAGGAGATTATTCCAAATTCAATTCCAGATTTCATTCCATGTTTGATGGCCATTCCATCCTTGGTGTCAAAGCGTTTAAACTCATCTCCGGACTCGGTATAAAACATTCCTCCTTCGGTCATTACGCCGTCAACATCAAGTAGCACCAGCTTGATCGAGTTCCAGTTGAGTGCTTGCGCGTTCAAGTTGTATTGCAGAGCGTTGGACAGATCGTAGCTGGACTCGTCAAAAGCAGTTGTAATTTCTTCCCAGGTCGAATTGGTGTCGAGTACAGGAAAACTAGAATCTTGACTTCTGATGTAGTCTATATTTTCTAGGAACTGGTTCAAACGAGGTTTCTGTTTACGGCGTTGGCCACTGGCTCCAGCTCTCTGAGCAGTTGTTCAAATTGCTCATGATGAAGTTGCTGAGAAGCGTCACTTTTAGCCACTGCGGGATTTGGATGTACCTCAATGAGCAGTCCATCAATCCCCATCGCCATGCAGGCCTTACTTAAATCGGATATTCCATATCGGTAGCCAAGCGCATGAGAAGGATCAAGGATGATTGGGAGATTTGTGTTTTCCTTCAGCCAGGCCACTCCACACAGATCGAGTGTGAATCGCGTCTTGGTCTCAAAGGTTCGAATTCCGCGCTCGCATAAAATGACATTTGGGTTACCACCACTCAGGATAAATTCTGCCGCCTGCACAAACTCTTGTAACGTAGTCCCAAATCCTCTTTTGATCATCACTGGCTTTGTGGTTTTGGCACAAGCCCGAAGTATGCCGTGATCGTACATGCTTTTTGCGCCAATCTGAATGACATCAGCATGCTCAATGACATCATCGACGTGTGTAGCATCTCGAACCTCGCTAAAAATTACAAAACCGTATTTCTCACGCATCTTGCCGAGCAGTTTAAGGCCGTCGACACCCATGCCTTGAAAAGAATAGGGAGAAGTTCGTGGTTTGAACGCACCCCCTCTGAATCCATGAACATCAAGTGAATTCATAAATGAAGCACTCTGTTCAATTTGTTCCTCAGATTCCACCGAACAAGGGCCAGCTATGACCATGGTGTTGGAGGTAGCACCACCGATTTTGAGTTTACCTAACCGAACCTCTCGGCGTTCACCGCGATATTTATTGCTGGCTAATTGGATATCCGTATCCATGACCCAATAGTCCTCGATGTCGTCCGCATATTGTGATGGGACTTCTTTGAGAGAAGAGCTGGTTACAACGACATGTGATCCTTCTTGTTCGAAGGAAATAGCTTTGAGAGCTTTCGTTATCTCTTCAACTCGTTGTCCTGAAGTAGAATCTTTAGTGTGAATAATCATAATTCGCCTTTGACAAGATTGAGGAAAGAAACTACGCCGGTAACGCGATTGTTCGAATCCACCACCGGGAGGTAATTTATTGGGAAAGTGAATTGTCGAATTTGCTTAAGCATGTCTTCAACCGTGCTCGTTTCGTTTACGGAAATGGGATTTCTGTTAATCATTGATTCAACGGTGATGTCCGACGGATTATCCACGTGGGCAAGTAACTCACGGCGCAAATCAGCATTGCTCACAATTCCTTCTAATTGATTTTGTTCGTCTTCCAATATTGTAAATCCTAGCTTATGTTCTTCGATGCTTTGGAGCACATCTTTCAATCCTCTTTGCGATCGATTCAACAACGGAATCTCAGTTCGAGTTCTCATGAAATCGGCCACCTGAAAATGACTGTCGATTTCGTGTGTTTTTAAATTTAGCAAGGCTGCACCAACAGACTGATCACGAAATAAGTATGATCCGACGACGGAAACTCGCACTCCCATATTCCGAAGTATGAAGCTTACCTCGTCATTCACTCCACCATCCACATGGATGCTTTTGCCAGGAAACATCTTTCTAAACTCACGAATTTTTCGGAAGTTGATTTTATCGAATTGACCTCCGCTTTCACCAGGCGTAGTAGCCATGAACAAGATGAAATCGTAGTGTTCAAACTGACCCTCAAGAGCGCTGATTGGAGTGTTTGACACAATGGACAGTCCCATGTCTGAATTCAAACCACCGGTATATTCATAGCCATTTAAATCCTCAAACTGAAGCGTGACATGGTCAACCTTCAATTCGTTGATCCTATCAAAATACTTCTCAGGATTTGCACTGATAAGATGAAGGTCAATGGGCGTTGAACTATACGTTCGAATCTTTGCAATGTCATCAAAGACGCTCTCATCATCACGGCTGTCGATATGAAAGAAGTCGATTTTATGTTGATCCAGTTCTTCCACTAGATCTTTTAGTGCTACGTCTTTGCTTGAATAGAGCGATGCGGAGATTTTCATGCGCTTAATGTGCGGTAAAAGTAAAACTCTGGATGAGGCTTGGTAGTTCCAAATCTCAAGATTTTCAACCCTTAAACTTGAACCGCCAAAGAATATTTTGTGTCGCAGACAACTTTTTCACGAAAACTTGCATCTATTCATTTGTTTTGGACCCAATGACCGACGACGAGCTTATTGATAAGTGTTTGGAAGGAGATCAAAGGGCACAAAAAGCGTTGTTTGACAGATTTTCCGGCAAGATGATGGCAGTGTGCTATCGATATGCTGGGGATAATGAAAGTGCTGAAGACATCTTGCAAGATGGATTCGTCAAAGTATTCAAACATCTTGGCGCATTTAAGCGTGAAGGAAGTTTTGAAGGTTGGATACGCCGAACGATGGTCAATACCTCATTGGATTTTTTGCGAAAAGCAAATAAAATGAAACTTGACACGGACATTTCGGAAGCAGAATATCTAGCTGGCGATGATGAGAAATCTGTAAGCAAGTTGAGAGTTGAGGAGATGATGAAGCTGATTGAAGAGATGCCTCCGGGATATAGAACTGTTTTTAACATGTTCGCCATCGAAGGTTATTCTCATCAGGAAATAGCTGAGCAGTTAGGAGTAACAGAAAGCACTTCAAAGACACAGTTCCGCAAGGCGCGGACATATTTGATGAATATTATCGTAGAACGAGAGAATATTTAAATGGCAATTAAAGGATCGAATATCGAAGATCTATTTCGCGAAGGACTCGCTAACCACGAGATGCCGGTGAATCCGAATGTTTGGACAGGAGTTCAGGCTTCGATTTCTGCTGGTGCTGGAGCTTCTGCGGCTGCTGGTTCGTCCAGTTTGGCAATGAGCCTTACCTCTGCGGCAATTGTTGCCGCTCTTTGTACCGTAGCTGTAATTGGAGAGATCCAATACCAAAACCAAGAAGTTATTTCTGCCAACGATAAGGTTGAACACGTAGCAGCGGATGTTGATCAAAAGCCAACAGCGGATACAATCACGCGGGATGAAGCTAAGCGTGTCATTGCTGAGATTGAAGCAACGACAGAATTTGTGACGACGGAAATTGAGATAGTAAACTTTGAAGAGATTGCCTCCGGAGAAGAGATTTCGGAACTGGTCGTTGGAACAACTCCGAGTTCAGAAGTAGATGAGACCACTCCTGAAATGAACAATGTGACTGAAGGTGAGCCCGTTAAGTCTGAACCGCAGAAAGACGAGGCTGCGACTGGTCAAAGTACTGATGAGGGCGGAGAGGCAAATAAAACGGCCAACGAGGAAGAGCCTGGATTGAACGAAGAAACTCCGACGAACCATGAGCAACAAGTTGAGGCTATTTCAATGGTTGATTTAGGAATACCTGAAGATGGAAACATTACCATTGCTCCAGGAAAAGGAGGTTTGTACGATTGTTTCGAATTGCCATACATGAACAATGTGGCAGAATTTCAAATCGAAATCTTTACACGGGAAGGAGTACTTCTTGAGAGAACAAAAGATCCAATGTTCCGCTGGTGTGGAACTGATACAAAAGGAAAAACGCTAGAAGGCACTCACACAGTTTACTTCATTATCATGGCGTTCGATTACGACGGAGTCCAATACAAAGGTCGAAAGACTAAGTCTTTCATTACGGTTATCGGGAACTAGAGCGATTCGGCGAATAGCTTGATCAGCTGAAAAGTCTCCCCATATTTTACAAGAGTTAAGTTTTCAGGCTTGTCATTGACATCGTGATAATGCATGTATTCACCACGTGTGTATATAAAGAAGCACGGAACTCCTTTCTCAAAAAATGGAAAGTGGTCACTATTTGCCGCAACTCCCCTTGCCTTCACTTCATCCAATAGCGAGTTCTTAGTATTGATCTCTACGAGCTGGTCAAAATGATCCGTGAATATTTTCCCATTGACTGCTGTAATTCCTTTGCCAGCATCTCCCATTAAGTCAAGATTGATCAAAAACTTGATCTTCTCCAGAGAAATCATGGGGTTGTCGACAAAGTACCGAGAGCCAACCAATCCAGCTTCTTCACCGGCGAACCAGATAAAGACCAAAGTGTGTTTTGGTTTTGAACCTACATAGTCTTTTGCTAGGTCGAGCAGCATTGCCGATCCACTTGCGTTGTCATTTGCTCCTGGGATGTAAATGTCTTTGCCCATTCTTCCCAGATGGTCATAGTGAGCCGTAAAGACAATCATTGAATCGGATTCACCTGGAATCATTCCAATGACATTCTGCGCTGAATAGTCACTAATCCATTCTTGGTCAATTTGGAGCGTCACCGATTTTGGATCCTTCTCTAGATGATCGGTTTGGGCTCGTACCAATGCAAAGTCCACCGTTCTTCTCGCAATGGACCAAGTCAGCTTGTCCGGAGTTAAGATGACATAAGCAGGAACATCCAACGGGTTTTCACCGATTCGGTTCGCAAACGACTTCATTTCCTCACTCGATTCCCTCAGGTCGATTACCGCAGCTCGTTCTCCTAACTTGGGATTGTTCCTAATCTTAAATAGCTTTTTGCGGTCGTCGATCCATTTGTCTTTGAACTTGAACGTTTTGTACTCCCCTTCCAATCCCATTGAGCGAGGGTCAATGATGTAATCAACACCTGTCTTTAATTCTTGGGAATCAAAACTCACTGACATCTTTCCCGGGAACGTATTCACTCCAAGTTCAAACGGCTGGGTGGATGTATCTTGGACTTTACTCAGGCCAATAGCCGTGATTTCGCGCTGAAGGAAGGAGGCTGCTTTTACATCACCATTTTCAACATATCCTCTCCCGTGATAGCGAGGTGCACAAAGAGAATCTATTCGCGATTTCAGAAAGTCAATATCCTGCGCCTGTGACACAGAAGAAAGGAGGATGAGTAGCAGAGTAATTCGGCTCATAAAAAACGCCGCGCTACTAAAGATTTAAAAGTGATTACAGTGGTATTTTCATCATCCCACTTATAGCGAGTTGCAAATTCTTCATTCATCAGACGTTCTGCATCAGCCTGTTCAACATGGTTAAGTTCTTCGATTGCCTTTCCAAGCGCATCGACGTCCCCATTGAACAACTCATTCGCAAACAAGAACCGTTCGTTGAGTCCGATTGCTTTTTTCAAATCTGAGAGATGCTTAGTGTTCGCTTTGTCTCCAACTGTAGCAGCTTCTTCGAATTGTTCATTAGCCGAAGAGGATTGGGCGTCCATCTCATGGGTCATCATGTCGATCGCATGCATGATGGTTTCGGACTCCTCCACAGATTCTTCTACCTTGATTGGTTTCGGCTCCGCTGTCTTAACTTCTTGAATAGTGGGTTCTTCAATCGCTTGAGATTCTGGCTCCACTGTTTCTTCCTCCGATGGAACTTCTTCGGAATCTCGACGTTCTTCTTCGACTTCCAAGGCCACTCGAATAGCTTCTAAGTCTTGCTTGAGTAATGAGATCTCGCCTTCCTTTTGGTTGATGAGTTCAGCTATTTCTTCTAATCGCGTTCGAAGTTCTTCCATGGTAAGCGCTGTGAATAGCTCCAAAGATCGAAATTGATATCATCATTCGCCCCATTTCCCGTTAATCTTTCGAAAGTGATTCTTCATCCAAGTCAAAAATTTGCTTGACTTCGATTAGCATATTTGTAGGACAATGTTTCTTGAGTACACAGGCACGAATGGCAATCGATATGGATGGATTGAGGTAGTATGTGGTTCCATGTTTTCAGGAAAAACAGAGGAGCTGATTCGCCGCCTCAAAAGGGCGCAGTTTGCAGGACAGAAAGTTGAGATTTTTAAACCGGATGTCGATCAGCGATATGACGAAGAACTGGTCGTATCTCATGACGAAAACAGTATTTCTTCTACGCCAGTTGAATCTTCAGGCAACATTTTAATACTATCCAACGAGGCGGATGTGGTGGGCGTGGATGAAGCGCAATTTTTTGATTCCGAGCTCGTCAGCGTCTGTAATCAATTGGCAAACATGGGTAAGCGAGTGATTGTCGCGGGACTAGATATGGACTACCGAGGTAGACCGTTTGGCCCAATGCCCGGACTATTGGCAATTGCTGAATACGTTACTAAGGTGCACGCAATCTGCGTCGTTTGTGGATCGCTGGCCAATCACTCACATAGAACGACGGATAGTTCAAATCTTGTAGAGCTAGGAGAAGCAGGCGAGTACAAACCCCTTTGCAGGGCTTGTTTTTATGGTGGGCTGAAACCAAGCAACAAGGGGTCATGAATTATACGATTGAGAGCATAGCCGATTTCTGCAATGGCGCACCGACCATTTCGATTCCTGGTTCATTGGTGAACCAGGTAATAATTGATCATCGCGAGCCTCATGGAACAGACGCCATGTTTGCTGCCTTAAAAGGGGCGCGGGTGGATGGTCATTCTTTCATCGGTAGTCTCATCGAATCTGGACTGCACCATTTTCTCGTCTCAGATCCGGACGTCATAAAGTCGTTTGAAGGACAGGCGAATTTCATCTTGGTTACAGATGTTGTTGAAGCGCTGCAAAAAGTTGCCGCTGAGCACCGAGACAATTACAATATTCCGGTTATCGCTATCACCGGGAGCAATGGCAAAACCATTGTCAAAGAATGGCTGAATCAGCTACTCGAAAATGAGCACTCGATCTGCCGAAGTCCGAAGAGTTATAATTCTCAAATTGGAGTTCCACTCTCTCTTTTCAACCTCGGACCTGACCACTCACTTGGGATTTTTGAGGCGGGTATTTCTAGACCAGACGAAATGCAGGTGGTGTCTCAAATGATTCGTCCCACCATTGGAATTCTCACCAATATTGGAGATGCGCACGCCGCTCATTTTGACAATGACGAACAAAAATTTAGAGAGAAGTGGAAGCTTTTTGATTCAGCAGAAAAGATTGTTGGTTGCTGTGACGACCACTGGTTTGGATGGCTGAGTGAACAAGATCGGAAAAGATGCTTTTGTTGGTCTACGAAAGACCCGAACGCAAATGTGTTTATCGAGCGGATAATTACCCAGGATAAGAAGTCCGTCCTTTCGGTACGATCAAAATCAGGCAGTCATACTGTCACTATTCCTTTTACAGATAAAGCGAGCATTCAGAACGCCATACACTGCTTTGTCTGCATTGAACTATTGCGTCGAATACGAAAACCGGTCATTGATCTCTTTGAAGATCTTTCTTCGGTTGCGATGCGAATGGAAGTTAAGCAGGGCATCGAACAGAGTGTGATCATTGATGATTCTTATAATTCCGATTTAGGATCGCTGAGAATTGCTCTTGAGAACTTGAGTACGCAAATGGACCGAGAGAAATTGGTCATCCTATCTGACTTTCGGGAAAACGTTAACCCAACCCAGCTCTATGAGCAAATTGGAAGCATGCTGAGAGAAGCGGAGGTTGATGAAGTAGTTGGTATTGGCATTCAGATCGCTGAAAATGCTGGAGCCTTCGAGCCAATGGGAATAAGTTGCTTTGACGATGTGGATTCCTATTGGAATAGCTTGGATGCAAAAGCAATTCGAAACAAGGCGATTCTAATCAAAGGAGCACGGAAATTTAGATTGGAGAACCTTTCAAAACGTCTCCAGGCGAAGCATCACGAAACCGTGCTTGAGGTGGACCTACACAAGATGGCTCAGAACTTGAGCTATTTCAGTGATCAGATTAAAGGGCGTGCAAAAATCATGGTCATGGTCAAAGCTTTCGCTTATGGCAGTGGAGGATATGAAGTGGCCCAATTCCTTGAAAAACAAAAAATTGATTACCTCGGCGTAGCGTATGCTGATGAAGGAGTTGAGCTGAGGAAAAAAGGAATTCGCATTCCAATCATGGTCATGAGTCCCTCAAAGGAGACGTATGAGAGCATGATTCAATATGATCTTGAGCCAGAGATCTATAGCTTGAACAGCTTAGAAGACTTCATCAATACGGCCAAATCATACCGACACCTTTTCAGGGAGTTTTCGATTCACCTTAAGATTGACTCTGGAATGCATCGACTGGGTTTTGAGAGAAGCGATATAAAGGTGCTGTGCAATCGAGTAAATGATGTTCCTTTTGTTAAAATTGAGTCGATCTTCACGCATTTAGCTGCAACTGATGATCCTCAATCTGACGAGTTTACCAAAGCGCAACTCACCAAGTTCGCTGATTTATCGGAAGAAATAGGGGAACAAATAGGCTATATGCCCACGCGTCATGCTTTGAATTCAACAGGCATTCTTCGGTTTCCTGATTCTCTATTTGATATGGTTCGTTTGGGCATTGGGCTCTATGGCTTTTCGGGAAGTGAACACGGTAAGTTTCTTCACGCTCTTGGCAAGTTAAAGAGCTATATAGTTCAGGTTAGATCGGTGCCAGCAAATGAATCGGTTGGTTATGCTAGAAATGGCGTGGAGCAACGTGAGAGAAGGATCGCCACGGTGGCTATTGGATATGCAGATGGCGTTGATCGACGACTCGGGAATGGAAATTGGTCCTTCCTCTGGCAGGACACTCAATGCAAAACCGTCGGTAATATCTGCATGGACATGTGCATGATCGATGTAACGAACACCGCAGCTCAGGAAGGCGATGAGGTCATTGTCTTTGCCGGTTCGAGTGAGGTTGTTGCCATGGCTGAAAAGCTGAATACGATTTCGTATGAAATACTGACTAAAATATCCGAGCGAGTGCGCCGCGTTTACCACCAAGAATAATGGAGCTCCTTTCAGTGGTCATAATCACTCTTAACGAGGAACGGAACATCGGCCGATGTTTAGGAAGTGTTCAGCATATTGCAGATGAAGTGATTGTGGTAGACTCGCTGTCAAAAGACCGAACGGCTGAAATAGCCCGTTCGATGGGAGCCAAATTGGTCGAACAACCGTTTTTAGGACATATTGAACAGAAGAATTTTGCAATTGAGCAAGCGAGTCACAATCTTGTCTTGAGTTTGGATGCCGATGAGGCACTTGATGACAATCTTGTAAAGAACGTTCAAGATATCAAAGAGAAACTTGTTGAGGATGGTTATGAAATGAACCGCCTCACCAATTATTGCGGCAAATGGATTCGCCACTGTGGATGGTATCCCGATCGAAAAATCAGATTGTTTAAGAAAGATGCGGGAATTTGGAAAGGCACAAACCCCCACGACTTATTCACTTTGAACGAAGGAAAAACGAAAGGGCGCCTGAGCGGCGACATTCTGCATTATTCGTTCTACACCATCGCAGAACATGACCGTCAGATTGAAAAATTCACGGACATTGCTGCTAAAGCCAAGTACGATGAGGGCGCCAGGTCTTCATTGCTGAAATTGATGGTCAAACCCACCGCCAAATTTGTAAAAGCATTCATTATCAAAGCGGGCTTTTTGGATGGTTATTATGGATGGGTTATCAGCACCAAGTCAGCTTATGCAAGCTATCTGCGATACAAGAAACTATTAGCACTTCAGAGGGAATCATGAAAGTGCTTCACATATCATCACCTAAGACATGGAGAGGCGGAGAGCAACAGCTAATATATCTCGTTGAAGAATTAAAAGAACTAGGGATTGATCAGGTGGTTATGTGTCCTTTCAATTCTGAAGTTCACAGATATTGCCTTAAGCATCACCTAAATCATGTCACTTATTTCAAGCGGTTTTCTGCCAATCCAATGGTCGCCTATCGAGTGAATCATGTTTGTTCGAGAGAAAAGATTGACCTTATTCACGTTCACGATTCCCACGCTCACAACTTCGCCATCCTAAGCGCAGTTCTCACCAAGAACAAGCTTCCCATCGTTGTTTCGAGGCGCGTAGATTTTCCAGTTCAGGACACTTCGATGTCACACTTCAAGTACAATCACGCTCAGATTAAGCGAATCATCTGTGTGTCCAAGGCGATCAAGGAGGTGATGGAACCTTCGATTAACGACAAGAGCAAATTGGCAGTCGTTCACAGCGGAGTCGATGCCCGACGGTTCAAGGGAGTCGTAAGTGATGGCAGATTGAGAGAGGAGTTCAATATTCCAGCAGATTATGTATTGATCGGAAATGTATCAGCATTGGCACCTCATAAAGATTATCCGACTTTTATCGCAACTGCTAAGTCATTAATACAAGGCGGATTAAAGGCTAAATTTCTTGCAGTTGGGGAAGGTCCAAGTAGAAAGGAAGTTATTCAAGCGATTAAGGATTCCGAGATGGAAGAACACATTATTCTATGTGGATTCCGAGAGGACATTCCTGTAGTTCTTCGAGAATTGGATCTGTTTCTGATGACTTCTACAACAGAAGGACTGGGGACATCGCTGATTGATGCACTTGCTAGTGAGTTGCCAATCGTTGCAACGAATGCTGGCGGTGTCGGAGAGATAATTCAAAATCAGGTCAATGGGATGTTATGCAAAGTCGGGTCTGTGGACCAACTGGCAGGCGCCGTCCGAATTTTGCTATCCGATCAAGAAATGCAACAGCGCTTCAAAGCAAGTGGGTTGGAAACCTTAGCCAATTTTGCGAAGTCATTAACAGCACAAAAGACCCTCGATATCTACAAGGAAGTCATCTCTTCGGAATCCGCTGAGTAACCGAATAACAGCAGGGCATTAAAGAAAGCGAAGAGGGTCACGCCGACTTGCGTCTCGAGGGTGTCTTCATTGAACATGCTCACGTACAGGATGATGGCAAACCCGATGTATAAGAAAGAATTGGCCGTTTTCAACTTTGTGAAAGGATAGGCAGCACCAATTAGGAATATCAAAAGCCCGAGGATTCCCATCGTGATTCCTACGGTCAGAAACTGATTGTGGGCCCGCAGTCGATACTGATCTGGAAGCGCTTCGACCTGTTCGTCGTATTTAGCGTTGAACGCTCTGTTCGCGTCACCTGTGCCAACTCCAAAAAGCCAGTTTTCCTTGAAAATTTCCCATCCGGTCTTCCAAAAGAGGATGCGTTGAGTGACCGAATGTCCTTGGACTCGTTTTTCTCTTAGCAGTCGATCGAACTCCCAAATAACAATGTAGATCCGATTGTCGATTGGATTCCCATAGGTGAATCGAACGTTTGCAATTCCATTTTCAATAGCGTGGACATCGTCGTCGGTAAGAGAGTTTACACCCACTGAATCCTTCCTCAGACCCTTGCTTGTTAAATAACGAATGAGCGTAGTCCGTACGAAATGTCCTTTTCTATCTCGACCTTCTTTGATAGGAATAGGGCTGCGCTCCTCCCATTCTCTTGTCATCTCGTTATGGGCCCGATACAATTGGGTGTAGTGCCCATTCTCCAAGCTCAGGTTGGTCGTGTCACTATCATATAATTCGCCTCCCGCACTGTACTGATCAAGGTTCGAGAAGTCGGGTTTTTCATTTGGATAATAAGCGTCAATCTGTAAGAGAACATAAGAACCAATAATCAAAGGTGTAACAACGAGAACAGTAAATCCAATAGTTCGGATCCGCTGGCTTTGGATATGAAACATTGTGTAAAGAAGAAGTAAGTAACTACACATGAACCAAACGATCATGCCCGTCATGGACTGAAGGATGAAAATAAATACACTCAACCAAATGGCGAGCGCGACATATGTGAGCTTCGATAGAATGTTCTTGGATTCGTTCCAGGCAGCATACAGCAAGAAGAGATAGGCAAAACAGACCATCAATGAATATCGAATATGGCTCGTAAACAAGGATAAATCCCGATAGTCCGTGCCTAGAATATCTCTGACGTGAATGTATTGGTATGTGCTCATCACCGAGGTTATGAGAACGGCCAGAATGAACAGTCCAACTATCCAGTGAAATTCCTTTCTAGAAAGTTTCGGAGAAAGAGGAATTACAACAGGGAACAACAGAAGTGGAAGCTTTACCCTCAGGTCTTTCAGTGCAAATGAGAGGTCGTTCGTCCAAAGCAGAGCCAGAATATGGACAAAAAAGAAAGCGACGAACAAAAGTGCAGTTCGATTCTGCTTTAACTCATTCCATCGTTCCTTAATCCGGCCTTCGAGGAGGAAATTTACCGCAATGACTATTTCACCGATGCTGATGAATGCCTTGGAAAATGGCAAGCCAATAACTATGAGGGCAAGCCCCGCAAGATAAATCCAACGATGGTGGGTGGTAGACAGCATAGCAGGTCTACGAATATCAGCCTTTTTTAACGAGACAGTCTTCGCATGTTCCCATAAGAACGGAATTATAGTATTCCGAATTATTCAGTATTTCGATGGCCTTAATCACTTCCGGGTCACTTTTCATGAATGCCCTGATTCGACCTTTTGAATAATAGTAGCGCCCGACAATTTCATTTTCAAGCACCAATCTGATTTCTTCTTCAAACTTTTTCAGGTCATCTTCTTTGCCTCTTTGAAGTTTCGCGTCGAGCGCTTGAAACTCCTCATCAACATCATCCCAGAACTCACTTTCTTCGATGACTACTTTCAAATCCAACATCATCTCGTTGCTAGAAGTCTTGTATTCAAATTCTTGGCCCAGCACATAGGATACGAATTGACCGAATTCATCTTCACTCAATTCAAAAGTTTCAGGGGGACTGATTGAGTCATGATTGAAATAGTACGTGGTTGCAAAATCAAAAATGAAGTTCTCTCTCAACATTGAAGCGAGCATGTCACTATAAATCTCCGGTTCGATTAAAACATCTGGATCTACACCCATTCCATCTTTAACAACTCTCCCGCCAGCAGTTTGAAATTCAGAAATGAGAGAATCTGGAACAACATTTGCTTTTCCGCGATTGTCACGATGGCCGTAATCGATTCTTTGAATGCAACGACCACTCGGAGTGTAATACTTCGCGATTGTGAGCTTCAGCTTTGAATTGTAAGATAAATCTTGTGTCATCTGGACAAGTCCTTTTCCAAAGCTATTTTGTCCAATGACCACAGCTCTGTCCAAGTCCTGAAGAGAACCAGCAACAATTTCTGACGCTGATGCAGAACCATTGTCAATCAATACAGTGACAGGTATATCTAAATCAAGCGGGTTAGACAAGGCGCGGTGTAAACTGTAGTGTTCCTTCAGTTTCCCTTTGGTTTCGACTACTTTTTTCCCTTTAGGAACGAAGAAGTTTACGATGTTAACCGACTCTCGTAACAATCCGCCGCCATTCCCTCTTAAATCGAGAATAACCTTATTCATATCATGATTATTCTTTAAATCTTCAAAGGCATTTTTTACGTCCTGACTCGCCGTTTCGGTAAATCCCCGCAAGCTGATATATCCTACTCCTTCTGATACCATTCCATAGTAAGGGACATCATCTATTTTGATTTTCTTCCGCTCAATGGTCTTGGTAAGGTTCTCATCTGTCGCCGCTCTATAAACTGCTATTTCAATGGCAGTGCCAGACGCCCCGCGTAGCATATCGCTGAGTTGAGACGATGTTTTTCCAGTTGCATCTTCGCCGGCAACATGCATAATGATATCCCCAGCCTTTAGTCCAGCCTGAGCAGCCGGCGAGTTTTCGTAAGGTTCAGTGATCATCACCTTTCCATCTCGAGTGCCAATGAGCGCCCCGATACCACCGTATTCATGTGTCGTCATGAATCGATAATCTTCAATGTTTGCTTCAGGAATAAAATTGGTGTATGGATCAAGTGAACCAAGCATAGCGTCGATGCCAGTCTTGATCAGCTCACCGGGATTGGTCTCTTCAACGTAGCTCACGTTGATTTCACGATACACACTGGAGAAAATATCTAGGTTTTTGGAGACCTCGAAATAACTCTGAACATATGCTGAACCAATTATGGCGGTGACAGCGGCGATACTAATCCAAATCAATCTCTTTTTCATCGGTCTCTCTTTATGGAACGGGGTCATATCCACTTCCTCCAAATGGATTACAGGAAGCTATTCTTTTTAACGCAAGCCATCCTCCCTTTAGTGCTCCGTGCTTTATTATAGCTTGAACGCCATATTCAGAACAAGTAGGAGTGTAGCGACAAGTTGCAGGGAACATCGGCGAAATTGCCCCTTGGTAAAAACGAATAAATAAAATGAAAAGCTTACTCAGCATTGAATACGGCGTCCTCGATTCCTTGTAAAAGTAAGAGGATTTTAGGCTGTAGCTCCTCATAAGAAATGTTATCCGGCTTGACCACCACGAATAGGATGGTGAGCTGTTTTCCAGACAGATTCAACCGATCGATAAATGGCGCTTTTTGAGTCCGGTAAGCTTCGCGCAGTCTTCGCTTGATTCTATTCCGTTGAATTGCCTTTTTAAAGTGCTTTTTAGGAACACTGAAACCAGCCTGAATAGCAACGGATTCAGACAAATCGTCTTCTTTCCAAAGCACCATCACTGGATGTTTAAATGCGCGATTTCCCGATGAAAATAATTCATCGAATAAGCGCTTGTGCTTGAGGTGTTCTATGGAAGGAAAGGAATTCATCATTTCGAATTCCTCGCAAAAGTGGGAATTACTTGTTGACCTCTTTTACATAGGTCTTGATCGCAGCCGTCATGGAAGGAAATTCAGGTGTTGGTGCAGAGCAATCTAGTCTTAGCTTGTGCTCGGCAATTGCCTGGTGCGTAGTGGCACCATAGGCCGCAATTCTTGTTTCTCCTTGCTTGAATTCTGGGAAATTGTGGAATAAAGATTTGATTCCACTTGGGCTGAAGAAGACCAGCATGTCATACTTCACGTCTTCAAGGTCGCTCAGGTCACTGATCACAGTTCGGTAGAAAATGCCTCGGGTATAGCGGATCTCAGCGGCCTCCAGTTGGTTGGTTATGTCCTCTTTTAACTTGTCTGCAGAGGGCAATAAGAATCCTTCACTGCCGTGCTTCTTTATGAGAGGCATTAAATCCGCGAACTTGCGTTCACCAACAAAAATCTTTCGTTTTCTGTAGACAACATACTTCTGTAAATAGAAGGCGATGGCTTCTGACATACAGAAATACTTCATGGTCTCAGGAACAGTCACACGAGTCTCTCCGCATAATCGGAAGAAGTGGTCCACAGCGTTTCTTGACGTGAAAATGACCGCACTATTATCGAGGATTTGAATTCTCTGCTTTCTCCATTCTTGAGCGGTAAGTCCCTCAACGTGTATGAATGGTCTGAAGTCAATCTTTAATTTTTGCTTCTTAGCTAAATCGAAGTAGGGAGATTTCTCTCCATCCGGCTTCGGCTGACTTACTAGAATGGTTTTTACCTTGTTTGCGTTCTTCGTTTCCGTGCCCATATCTAGATCCTGACTTGAGGTTTATCCTAATCCTTGTTTCGAAATTGCCGAAATCACAATGACTAAAGGCAATAATTCGAGCGTGCAAAGGTAGAAAAGATTGTACACCAAAGGGACCTTAAAGGACTTTCGAACTATGGAGAACATACGCACCGCTCTTAGGATGTAAAAGCCAATCAGCAACATCAATCCTGATTGAACAAGGACATATTCCCATCCCTTTGGACCAAACGCGATAAACGCAGAAATCGGGATGAGTGCCAAGGCAAGGATGAATACATTCAGCAGCCAATTGAAGGAAAAAATGCTCATCAGCTTATCTAGATTGAACAACCAAGAAATTCCTGAATAGATTGCAAACCTGCCTGCACTCAGAACAGACAAACTTGCGAATACGGCGATGAAGGCGGTCAAAAAATGTGTGCCTTCGAATCGATCACTTTGAATTGCAATCTGAGCAACGAATAGACTGACGCTGAAGCCTGAAATGATGAATACCGGAATTGCCATGCGGTTGAATGACCTCTCCTGTCTAATCTGTTGAGAGGCGAGTGACTCATTCACAAATGACCGAATGAAAAGAGACATACGAGCACCTTCACTTTGCCGTATGAACCCTATTGAAATGAGTAAGATTCCCAGCATGATGAACTCAATGGTATTCGATTGTGCTGGAACTTCTATCATAGGCAGGACAAAGCTAATAAGAGCTGGCACAGGAAGAACAATCTCCTACCTTCGCACGCTCAGTATTCTGAATATGGCTAACAGAGAAGACCGATTTCAAGGAGTTGATTATTACGATTTAGACGATGTTTTAACCGAAGAACATAAGCTCATTCGGGATACAGCTCGGGCTTGGGTTAAGAAAGAAGTTTCTCCCATCATTGAAGAGGCATTCGCCGCAGGCGAGTTCCCAAGACACTTGCTTAAAGGTCTTGGAGAAATTGGCGCTTTTGGTCCGTATATCCCAGAGGAATATGGTGGTCCTGGATTGGACCATATTTCCTATGGTTTGATCATGCAAGAACTGGAGCGATGTGACAGTGGCCTCCGGTCAACCGCGTCTGTTCAAAGCAGCTTGGTCATGTACCCTATTTGGCAGTACGGATCTGAAGATCAAAAACAAAAATATTTACCCAAGCTCGCAACAGGGGAGATGATCGGTTGCTTTGGGCTTACCGAACCCGATCACGGATCCAACCCAGGCGGCATGACGTCAAATTTTGTAGAAGACGGAGATGACGTCATTTTGAACGGAGCTAAAATGTGGATCTCTAATTCACCGTTTGCGGACATCGCAATTGTGTGGGCTAAAGACGAAGCTGGGAGAATCCACGGTTTGATTGTAGAGAGAGGAATGGAAGGGTTCTCGACCCCAACCATGCACGGTAAATGGTCGCTAAGAGCCTCTGATACTGGCGAATTGGTTTTTGACAATGTTCGCGTTCCAAAAGAAAATATTCTACCCAATAAGTCCGGGCTCGGAGCTCCTCTTGGATGCTTGGATTCAGCCAGATATGGAATTTCGTGGGGAGCTGTAGGCGCAGCGATGGATTGCTATGATAGCGCCCTCCGCTATGCTAAAGAGAGAAGGCAATTCGACAAACCGATTGCCGGTTTCCAATTGCAGCAAAAAAAGCTCGCCGAAATGGTCACTGAAATCACCAAGGCTCAGTTGATGGTTCACAGGCTTGGGCAATTGAAGAATGAGGGAAAGGCTACGAGCGCCCAAATATCCATGGCAAAAAGAAATAGCGTTGAAATCGCGCTACAAATTGCCAGAGAGGCAAGACAAATTCATGGTGCGATGGGAATAACGGATGAGTACCCTATCATGCGCCATATGATGAACCTCGAATCAGTCGTTACCTATGAAGGAACCCATGACATTCACCTGTTGATCACAGGGATGGACATTACGGGTGAAAACGCCTTTAAATAAAAAACCCGGTACTAGACCGGGTTCATAATTCTCAAAAAGGTAGATATTACTTACAAGTACATCCAAACGCTTCGATAAGCGCGATACCTTGATCAAATTCTTCCTTGCTAGCTGCGTCATCTTCGCAAACTTCAGTTTCAGAAACTTCGTTTCCAGCATCATCATAAAGAGTGATGTCATCTGGACAATCACTGCATGTCTGACATTTGCTACAAGAATTAAGTGAAATCATGCCGAAAAGTGCAACGGCAGCAAAAAGTAGATTTATTCGCTTCATAATCTAATGGTTTATTTCCTCCAAAGCTAAGCCTTCATTCGATTAGTCGGGAAAATCAACGATCTACTTTTCTCGATTTATTGTGAATTCTACCAGCGCTAACAGTGAATCCCGCGCTTCACCAGCTGGCAATTTCAGGATTTCAGTTCTGGCTTCTGATGAAAGTGCCCTCATTTTCTGGTCAGCATATTCAATTCCTCCACTGTCCAAGACGTATTGAATGACTTTGTCAATCTCAGCCTTTTTCTTGTTATCCTTTTTTACGATGCGCAGCATGGCTCGTTTCTCGCCATTTGCGGAATGATTCAGAGCGTAAATTAGAGGAAGAGTACTTTTCTTCTCTTTTATGTCGATGCCTGTGGGTTTTCCAATTTTCCCTCCAAGACCGTAGTCGAATAGATCATCTTTTATTTGAAAAGCGACCCCAATTTTCTCTCCGATCATCCTCATTCTTTCGATCATCTCATCGTCACAACCAGCTGAAGCAGCCCCGCAAGCACAGCAACTTGCAATGAGTGTTGCGGTCTTTTGACGGATTATTTCAAAATATATTTCTTCATTCAGATTAACGCCTCTGCTTTTTTCAATCTGCAGCAATTCACCCTCACTCATCTCTTCAACAGCAGTGGAAACAATTTCTAGTTGCTTAAACTCCTTATTGCGAATGGCCAGAAGAAGGCCCCTCGAGAGTAAGTAGTCACCGACGAGCACGGCAATTTTATTCTTCCAAAGAGCATTGATCGAGAAGAACCCACGACGTTCGAAGGCATTGTCGACTACATCGTCATGAACCAATGTTGCTGTGTGTAGCAACTCAATCAGCGATGCGCCGCGATGTGTACTTTCCGTGATTTCACCGAAGATCTTGGCAGAGAGAAAAACAAACATCGGTCTGATCTGCTTTCCCTTACGCTTGACAATATAGTGGGTAATGCGATCTAGAAGAGGCACGGAACTTTTCATAGAAGCGCGGAACTTCTCTTCAAAAAGTTTCATGTCCTCCGCAATAGGAGCCTTGATGCTTTCAACTACATTCAATGATCCAAACTTACGACTTTAGTTACCCTTAGGTCGAGGCAAGAGCTCGTTCAAATTGAGCTTTCCAATTCTATGCTCACGTCCGTCTTTAGCGATAAGAAATGCCCAATTTCCGCTGGTTTCAATTCCAACCATGGGGACGAATACAAAATCATTTTGTTTCTCTTCAGTCAATACTCCTGTATGACTAAATCCTCTATGATCGACGTAGACAAATCGAAGAGCGGATCGAGATGCATTATTCATCATGCGTTCGCCCTCTTGGTTTTGGTTTTTGAAGTGATCGTTATAAAAGATCATCTGTCCTTCAGAGGTGGAGGTCCAAGCGTGTGTTGAGTAAGCCGAGAGGCGATCAACATCTACCTGATTTCGCTGAATGGTGTATGAAATCATTCTATCACGAGGAGTTTCAATTGAAACTCCCTTGAAATAAAACATGTCTGTGCAGGAAACTATTCCTGTCCTCGGGTCAGTCGTACATACTTGGTCTTGAAATCGCCTTTCGAATGTCACTAAAGGTTCGCCTTCTACGGTGAAGATTCCATCAAGAAAAACATGTTCGATTCCAGACTTCTTGTCATCAACGGAGCGATGGGAGGCAATCATCTCAGAACTGAAGGTCCTGATTCGGCGATCAATCAGATTTTCACCGATCGGATCAGTTTTGATGTAAACATACCCATCCGAGTAGGTCTCTTCCAGCGGTTCAACAGTGTAAAGACTTGCCAATTCAATTCCTTCTGAATTTGTCCGAATGAGGAGATCTTGAATGAACAGTTTGTCTGAACTCAAGTCGAATTCCGTGAGCTTTTGTTCTGCGTGATTATAGCTGAGCAGAAGATGCTTCCTTCTGAATGGACTATTGAGTTTAATTCCCGTTTTTGCCACGATATAGACCTGCTTATTGTCATCAATTGAGGCTCCGAGAATCTCAAAATCATCTCCAGAAAAATCCGTTGGAATGTTAGCATCGATCTGCTCTTTGTCGTCAAAGAGAATGAGTTTAATGGAGGCTTTTACGCTCCGTTTGAATGGCGATTGCTGGCAGGCCATTGCATATTCGCTATTTGGACTAACATAGGAGAAGGTCGGCTTTGCTTGGGAACCTGCGCTATGACCCAAACCAAAGTCGTAGCTCGATTGTAACTCAACCGAGTCAGCATTGAAGACGTATTGGCTGAATCGGCGCGAAGCGCCAATCTCCACATTTACTCGAGTAAAGACAGAAAGAACATCACCTCTGACGAAATGCCGATATACCGAGCAACATGCATCGGTGGTCAAGTTAATTCGCTCGGGTTCGGGGGCAAAGACTACAGTTGATATACCTGAAACGGACTCCACCAAAATCCCTGCGTTCGAATCGTTGACGACAAACAGGTCCAATACTTTTTCTCCTTTGTCAACGGTGACTTCTTGGGACCAGTTGATTGCTTCTACGTACTGTCCGTTCACGGAATTAATTGAGACCAGGCAAAATATGAGTATGAAGAAATTAAGCCGCACTGGTGGCGATTTCGTTTTTATTGGCTAGCTGGCCGCAAGCAGCATCAATGTCCTTTCCTCTACTTCGACGGATGTTGACGATCACTCTTTTTCGCTCGAGGTGCGCAGCAAATGCATCCACTTTTTCAGGTGAAGCTTGCTCAAATTCACCATCGTCAATCGGATTGTATTCAATGATGTTTACTCTTCCAGGTGCCTTGCGGACGAAGGCGGCCAGCTCATCGGCATCCTCAATAGAATCATTGAAGTCTTTGAAAATGATGTATTCATATGTCACTCGATTTCCTGTGGCATGGTAAAAGTGATTCATAGAATCAATCAGGCTATCAAGGCTGTTTTGTTCATTGATGGGCATGATTTTACTACGCTTTTCATCATTCGCAGCGTGCAGTGAAAGTGCCAATCTAAATTTCACTTTTTCGTCGCCCATTCGATGAATCATTTTCGAGATTCCAGCAGTGGAAAGTGTAATTCGTTTCGGGGACATTCCTAAACCGAAGTCGGCGCTGATCCGATCGATGGACGTGACCACGTTCTTATAATTCAACAATGGTTCTCCCATGCCCATATAGACAATGTTCGTCAGCGGTTTGTCATAATGCCTGCGAGCAACATCCTTAATGGCAACAACCTGATCGAAGATTTCGTCAGGCTCCAAGTTTCGCATTCGCTTCAATCGTCCGGTAGCGCAGAATTTACAAGCTAGACTGCACCCCACTTGAGAAGAAATGCAGGCGGTCATTCGATCATTCGCCGGAATGAGAACGCCCTCGACAACCTTTCCTTCGTGAAGTTTGAACGCACATTTAATCGTTCCGTCACTGCTTACCTGTTCTTCAGCTATTTCAACCGCATGAACTGTGAAATGCTCCTCGAGTGCAGCACGAGTTTCGACAGGAAGATTGGTCATCAAGTCAAAGGTCTTGGCATGTTTCTGCCAAAGCCATTGCTCCACTTGACTTGCTCGAAATTTGGGTTGATTTATCTCCTTGAAAAACTCGATTAGTTCTTCAGTGCTTAAGGAGCGTATGTTGCGCTTTGGAGAGGACATTACTCAAAGGTAGGCTCAACGCTTAGACTTCTTCAGAATCGTCTGCGCAATTTTGATGTCAATGGGCGTGGTAATCTTGAGGTTGCTCTCTTCTCCTTCTACAAGAGACACTGATTTGCCAGCAGCTTCATAGACAGTCGCGTCGTCTGTGAATGTTGGATTGTAATCTTGAGCGTAGCAGGACTTCAGCTCATCCAAATGAAAACACTGCGGTGTCTGGACGGTGTGAATCCCCTTTCGATCAATTGCAGAACTTCCGGATTCTTCTACCATTCTTAAACTCTGCTTAATCGGAAGAACAGGAATGGCGGAACCGTTCTTTTCTGCGTGATTCATGCATTTTTGAATGAAGCCAGGGCTTAATAGAGGCCTAACCCCATCATGAATTGCTACTACGCCAGATCCTTCACAGGAGTTCAGTCCATTTGTGACAGAGGCATAGCGAGTTTCTCCTCCGGCAACAACTTTGTGTGGAATGTCAAAATCCATCTGGAGGCATAGATTTTCCCAAGCCTTGACTTGATCACTGGGAAGAACGACAATGATATTGATGTCCTCGAACGCATGTACGAATCGTTCGACGGTATGCATGAGAATAGGCACTTCGAGCAGAAGAAGAAATTGTTTAGGAAGCTCGCTTCGCATGCGACTTCCTTTTCCTCCTGCAACGATTACGACATGTCTATCCACGCGGATTAGGTAATGATGAGCATCGCGTCTCCATAACTGAAGAACCGATACTTCTCTTTGATGGCTGTTTGATATGCTTCCATCATCAAGTCGTAACCTCCAAAGGCAGAGACCATCATCAACAATGTCGATTCTGGAACGTGGAAGTTTGTAATCATGCTGTCAGCTACGCTGAACTCATGCGGAGGGAAAATGAACTTATTTGTCCAACCAGCGCATGGCTTCAAAAGCCTTTCGGTGGAATAGGAAGTTTCCATTGCTCGCATCGAAGTTGTTCCAACAGCACAGATGCGCTTCTTGGTCTTCTTGGCGTTGTTCACAATGTCACAACATTCTTGCAAGATTTCAACTTGCTCAGAATCCATCTTGTGCTTTGTCAAATCTTCGACTTCAACATTTCTGAATGTTCCCAAGCCAACATGCAGTGTCAAGTTTGCGAAGTCTATTCCTTGCAGCTCTAATCTCTTCAATACCTCACGACTAAAGTGAAGTCCTGCAGTTGGAGCTGCAACAGCGCCTTCACGCTGTGCGTAAATAGTTTGATATCGCGCTTTATCTTCCGGCTCAGCATCCCGATGGATGTATTTTGGAAGAGGCGTGTTTCCAAGGCTCATCAAAGTGCTTCTGAACTCGTCATAACTTCCATCAAATAAGAATCGCAGCGTACGTCCCCTTGATGTGGTGTTATCAATTACTTCTGCTACCAATGAATCATGATCGCCGAAGTAGAGTTTATTTCCTATTCTGATCTTACGAGCTGGGTCTACAAGCACATCCCAAAGACGGCTCTCCCTGTTCAATTCACGAAGTAGGAATACTTCGATTTTTGCTCCAGTCTTCTCCTTGTTTCCATAAAGCCTCGCAGGAAATACTTTGGTATCGTTGAGCACCATGACATCACCTTCATCAAAATAATTGATAACGTCCTTGAACACTTTATGCTCAATTGTGCCTTCGGCAGCATTAACAACCATGAGTCGCGACTCATCGCGGTGCTCTGTTGGGTATTTAGCAATAAGATTCTGTGGTAAATCAAATCTGAATTGTGAAAGCTTCATGAAGAGTAACTTATTTGTATGATTCCCAATTGAAAAAGGGCTGCAAATTTAATATTTCTGCGCTCTATTCCGAATGTTCAGTTTGGTAAATAGAATACGATCGCCGGAGCTCCTCTATTCCTTCTTCAATCGACTGCGCTTCGTCGATGTTATGAGGGCCGATAGCGACCCGCCGCAAAGAGCTGAGATAAGCACCAGAACCAAGGTTTTTACCAAAGTCGTGAGCAAGGCTTCTGATGTACGTTCCTTTACTACACTTCACCTCGAAACCAATTTCTGGAAAACGAGAATTATCGATCACGAATGATTCGATATGGACTCGTGATGATTTCAGTTCAACGTCTTTCCCTTTTCGCGCCAGTTCGTATGCCTTCCTTCCTCCGATCTTTTTAGCTGAATATATCGGTGGAATTTGGTCCATGTCTCCCGTCATGGATTGAGCCATATCATTTAGCAATGTCAATTCATTCGGCGGGAGTTCAAATCGATGATCGATTTCCGTTTCCATGTCGTAGGAAGGTCGTGAGGCACCTAAAACAAACGATCCAGAATAGGTTTTGTCCAACCCCATAAAACCCTCAATTATCTTGGTATGGGATCCAACACAGATGATGACCAATCCAGAGGCTAAAGGATCCAATGTTCCCGCGTGCCCCACCTTGACCTTTTTGACACCAATAATATCTCTCGCTCCATATCGGATTTTATTGACGACGTCAAAAGATGTCCAGTCTAAAGGCTTGTCGATAAACAAAGTATGTCCAAAGGGCTTCATTGGTCCTAAATAGGGTGATTAACGTATTGAATTACGAATCCGAACACCATTCATTTGTTGCACGCCTTAGAATGATGAGAAATTGCTTTTATAATGAGTGAGACATAGAACACACCATGCTACGTTTTTGTGAGCGATTGAGTTGGCTAAGGCAAGTTTCGACTCAATCAAAGTGCAGGTCGCAAGGCCTGCACTTCTCATGAAAAGACGATTGCTAAAACTCCTACGATCAAACAGTAGAAGCTAAAATATTTTAGTTGACTCTTTTTTACCAATGCAATCATCCATTGGCATGCAAATAGTCCAGCGATAAAAGCAGCAGTCGCTCCCACGATCAAAGGAGCCCACCCAATTTGAGTTTCCATGAGCTGTCCCTCCATTATGTCTTTCGCCATCTTCCCTAGAATTAGTGGGATGACCATGAGAAACGAAAACCGGGCTGATTTTTCGCGGTCAATTCCCAGTAGAACTGCTGTGGATATTGTGGCGCCACTTCGACTTATGCCAGGAAGAATGGCAATGGCTTGTGCAATTCCAATTATCAGGGCGTGGGTATAACCCACATTACGGTCTGTTTTTTTCGCACGATCAGCGAGAAATAAGAGACCTCCTGTGAGCAGGAGCATAAAACCGACGAGTAAAATTTGCTGAGAGAAAAGAGCTTCAATTTCATCATTGAAAAGAACTCCAATCACTGCGGCTGGGATCATCGACAGCACGATTTTCAATGAAAATGTGAACTCTTCATTTGCCTTGAATTGGAAGAGGCCCTTGAAAATTTGGGCAATATCCTTTCTGAAGACTACCATCGTCGCAAGTGCTGTTGCAAAATGAAGGACGACGGTCAATAGGAGGCTTTCAGCAGGAAGGCTATCATTTCCTAGCAGAGCCTTCACCAATTCTAGATGACCGCTACTACTAACAGGAAGAAATTCGGTTAAGCCTTGAACGATACCGAGAATAAACGCTTCAAGAATGCTCAAGATGAGGATTACTTTTTAATGATTCCCCACATAACCAGACCGTAGCCTGTAACTATGGCAATCGGAGCGATGAACATTCTTCTGACATTGAAAATGTCTGGGTTAAATGATGTCGTATCATCGGCGCCTCCTCCACTCATTAGGAAAAACCCGACGATCACTACCAGCATGCCGATTCCGATAAACATAAAGTTTTGTCGTTCTAGAGGAAAGTCTTTGTTGTTTTCTGTGTCGCTCATCTTAATACAATTTGTCGCTTCTTGTTCGTAAAAATTTACGCACGGCTAAGCTTGTAGAGAGCCACGAAATTACAATTCCAAGTATCAAAACGATGACAAATAAATAGGCTAAAATTTCGATGTCTTGAATCTGAATTAGATTGGGCAAATACTGCTGCGAATAATACATTACTCCCATGATGAGAAGGATGGCAATCATAGCACTGTATATGCCATGCATGATTCCTTGTCTGATGAAGGGTCGTCGTATAAATCCTTGGGTGGCTCCTACTAGCTGCATGCTTTTAATAAGGAAACGTTTGCTGTAGATTGAGAGGCGTATGCTATTGTTAATTAATGCAATAGCAACTATTAATAAAAGCAAAGAGAAACTAAACAACAGGACACTCATTCGCTGAATGTTCTCCTGAACCATCTGAATTAATGACTCCTGATAATCAATTTCCTTGATTTTCGAGCTGCGCCCCAAATGAGATGTGATGATGGCAAGACTGTCGGAATGTGCGTATTCTGCATTAAGCTTGACTTCGATGCTTGCGAGAAGCGGGTTGTAATCTAAGTACTGCAAGAAGTCTTCACCCAAGTCTTCTTTTAAGAGTTCAACCGCTTGGGCCTTTGAAATGTACGTGGTTTCAAGAGCATAATCGGAGAGTTCAATTGCCTGTTGCAGTCGAGTCACATCTAACTCTTTCACGTCATCGTTGAGGTAGATGGTGAACCCAATGTTCTCTTGGACTTGCGTACTTAGCTTTTGGGCGTACAGAATAACCAATCCAAGAAGACCCAAGGTAAATAGAACCAGCGCAACGCTGAGAATCACACTCATGTATGAGCCGCGAAGTCTGCGTCTCTGAAATCGTTCTTCTGATTTGCGAGCCATTAGGCGAATCTAGATTTTTTAGAATGTGTGGATTTGAAGACGGAAGAAAATAACTAACACACGTTTATTCATCCATCACTGTAGCAAGTCACCTCGCAAATGGCGGAATCGTTTTCTTGCTTCGATAACGAAAAGGCTATTTGTGAATTCTGTTAGAATCTGCTCGTAGAGTTCCATTGCCTTTTCAGGCTGATTGAGCTTGTTTTCATAGATGCGTGCCGCTTCCATCAATGCATTGTCAACCAAAATGCCGAAAGGATAAGTCTCAGCGAGTTCTAGATAAGTTTCTGCTGCACGTTCAGGTTGCGACTGAGCTTGGTTTATCCTAGCCAATTGGAAAAGTATGTTGTCCATTAACTCATGACCTGGATAATTGCTCTCGATTAATTCTAAAAAGAAAAGAGCGCTGTCATATTTATGCTGAACAATCATCAGATCTGACTTAGCGAAAAGGGCTAGGGCATCCATGGTTGTATCTAGTCCAGTGTTTTCTGAGATAAACGCACTTAATTCCAACGCATCATTGGCGATCAGTTTTGACGTTGATCCCTTCAATGCATCCAGTTGAGCTTCTGACCATTCAAAATCACCGGAGTAGTAAAAAACCTTCGCATTTTTCAATTTAGCTTCGAATCCAATCTCTTCATATTTGAATTTCTTCTCAACTTGACCGTATAGCAGGGACGCATCCCAAATTTTATTGGAAATAACATAGACATCCGCTAATTCTAGTTTTAGTTGCGCCAATTCAATTTCGGAAAGCCCAGGTAATTGAACGGCATTTGACAATACGTCAATGGACTCCTTGACCGCACTTTGGTCGTATTTCCCTTGATAAAAGGCTTTCAGATGAGCATAGTCTCTGATGATTTCCCAAGAACCTTTGTTTTGCCCTAGGTCTACCAGCACACTCAAATACTCATCGAGCAAATCTTCAATAGCTGCTAGCGTGTATTCACTCGAAATGACGTCTTCCTTCATCGCGCAGAGCATACCAACGCTCGCTAGAACGTGGTGAAAATTGCTCGGGCCTTTCTCTCTTACGTACTTGTATCCGTCAACCGCCACTTGATACTTGTAGTTGTTTAAGGCTAAAAGTGACAGCTTCATCACCCGAATGCCATCTTCTTTATTGCGCTTATCGATGGCCTTTACTTGGGTCATAGCGGCCGCAAAACGATTCTGTTTGATGTACATCCATGTCAGCATTTCGCTGTAGATGTCGCTTGATGGATTCTTCTGAACACGCTTGAGCAGCTGATCTTGTAGTACTTCATTGTACGCGTTTGTTTCTTCAAATCCAATCACTCGGTTGAGCGTATTTTGGACATTTTGCAAATAGCTAGGACTCACTTCGAGTACATCGAGGTATTCGTTGATCATTCCTTCTACATCACCCATTTGCCCGAGTACGGAAGCTATCTGAAAGTGAAATGGATAAGAATCTCCAATCTGTTTTCGACCTCGATTATAGACCTCTAAGGCACGATGCTCAAGGCTAATTTCACTGAAGGCTTTTCCCATATCAAGAATCTGAGTGACCGACGCTCTATCCAATTCCTTGATGATTTTATCAAAATGCTTTGATGACTTTGAGGGTTCGCCAGCGAGGCGTAAAACATTACCGACGTCAACCTGGTAACGCAATGTTCTGGCGTTATACTTCGCCTGATTCTTGGCGAGTTTTTCTGCGGGTTTATATTCCTCTAACGCAAGAAGGCATTTGAGGTAGTAGCGATAGTTATCCTCGCTAGGTCTTGCATCGTACAGTTTTTGGTAGTAGAGCAAGGCCTTTTCATAATCGCCTTCTCGGTAATAATGCGCGGCCAGCTGATCATCCGTAGTGCCCTGCCCTTGCAAACCGGACGAGCCAAGAATGAAGAGAGAAAGTAGGATGCTATGGATTAACCGATTCAGGAGCATAAATGATTGCTTTTATTGAGTCAACCATTGAGTTAACGACCGGTTTGAATTTAGCGTATCTATCGTTTGAAAACTCATATTTTTCTTCGAGTTCGTACGTCGCCTCGACCACTTTGGCTATGGACGCCGCTTCAGCATTGAAGAAACCTTTGAATTCTTGTTCACTGTAGAAGCTGTTTTTAACGTCAGAACGAAGGGATTGAAGCTGCACCTCCGAATACGAGATTTCAGTGCTCACAGAAACATATCTAGTCAGTGCTTGATTGTAGTACTTTTTGGTACGCATGAAGTCGCCGAAAGCGATACCAGGTTGTCGTTCCAAAGTGTCGGTGACGTTGTCATAGATCCAAAGTCCCGTTCTATCAATATCTGCCAACCGATTGACAATAAGCATAGAATCTAATTGGCCTAGAACCTCGGAAGAGTTCTGTAAGTGAATTTCTAAACTATCAATGCGTTGAAGCCTCTCTTCTTTGACCTTTCGGTCACACGAAGTAGCCAATAACGAAATGGCTAGTATACCTGATATGTAAGCGATGGCTTTCATTCTATGTATTCAAACCTAGTGTATGGTACGAGTGCTTCGGGAATTTTGATTCGTTTTCCATCAAAGTTGTTTTCGAGGAGTGCGGCGACAATTCTAGGAAGCGCGAGGGCGCTTCCGTTGAGCGTATGCGCCAATTCCTTGGAACCGTCACTAGCTTTAATCCGAAGCTTCATCCTATTCGCTTGAAATGTTTCAAAATTAGAAATCGAACTCACTTCGAGCCACCTGCTTTGGCCAGCAGAATATACCTCGAGATCGTATGTCAATGCTGCAGTGAATCCCATGTCTCCACCACAAAGACGCAGTACGCGATAGGGCAGCTCCAATTTCTGTAAAAGGCTTTCAGCATGTTCAAGCATTTCTTCTAAAAGCGCATAAGAATCTGAGGCCTTTGAAATTTGAACAATCTCGACTTTGTCAAACTGATGCAGCCTGTTCAAACCTCTAACTTCCTTTCCGTAGGATCCGGCTTCACGACGAAAGCAAGGTGTGTAGCCTGTGTTTTTTATGGGAAGTTCTTTTTCATTGAGTATGACATCACGGTACAAGTTCGTGATTGGAACCTCCGCTGTCGGAATGAGAAAAAGGTTGTCTACGGTCGCATGGTACATCTGCCCATCCTTGTCAGGAAGCTGGCCAGTACCAAACCCTGACTCTTCATTGATCATGAGGGGCGGAATAATCTCCTCGTAGCCTGCCTTCTCTGCCTCATCAATAAAGAATTGAATTAGGGCACGTTGGAGTTTTGCTCCTTTTCCTTTGTAAACAGGGAAACCAGCTCCGGTGATTTTAACACCAAGTTCAAAATCAATCAACCCGTGTTTGGATGTGAGATCCCAATGCGGTGTGGCATGATCAGCATCAATTGCCTCACCCCAAGTTCTGAGACTCTCATTTTCTTCCGCCGAGTTCCCTTCTTTAACAGAGGCATGCGGAGTATTTGGAATAGTGGCTAAAATGGCTCTGAGCTGAGATTCAGCTTCTTTTAATTCTTGATCAAGTTGCTGATTATAGGTCTTCAGCTCAGTAGACTTTTCTTTTGCTGCGTTTGCCTGGTCTGCCTTGCCTTCTTTATACAGTTTCCCAATTTCGCCGGCTAGTTTTTTAGCCTCGGCGAGGTTTTGGTCGAGCGTGTATTGAGCGTGACGACGCTTTTCGTCAACAGCAATGGCGTGATCTATATCGGCCGTTGCGTCGATCTTTCGTTTTCGCAAAGCTTCAATAACTGATTGCCTATTTTCTCTTATGTGTGCGATCTGTAGCATGATTGAATATCGAACGAATGAAACAAAAAAATCCCGATCCGGGCTGAAAGCCTTGATCGGGATTTAGAATACGATCAATGATCTAGTCAGCCTTCGGTAGGAAGAACTGATACGTAAGACTTGTTGTCTCTTTTCTTTTTGAACTGAACAGTTCCATCAATCAAAGCGAAAATGGTGTGATCCTTACCCATTCCTACGTTTAGACCTGGTCTGTGCTGTGTGCCTCGTTGGCGAACGATTATGTTTCCTGCGATTGCAGCTTGTCCTCCGTAAATCTTGACGCCTAGGCGTTTACTTTCTGATTCACGACCGTTTTTCGAACTACCAACACCTTTTTTATGTGCCATGTTTTAAAATTTTATTGAATCAACTAAGTGCTTTGATCAATTCAGCTTTCTTCATAGAAGAGTAACCCGATATGCTCTTTTCTTTAGCCAATTCTTTCAATTGAGCTACTGTCATAGAACTAATATCACTGCTTGCTGCTTTAGCGGCAGGTGCTTCTGTCTTTGCGACTTTAGCTTCAGCTTTAGGGGCTTCTTTTTTCGGAGCTGCCTCTACCTTCGGGGCTTCTTCCTTCTTGGGAGCGGCCTTCTTGGCTCCACTCGCCTTGATGCTATCGATTTGGATTTCAGTCAAATACTGGCGATGCCCGTTCTTTTTCTTGTATCCTTTTCTTCGCTTCTTTTTGAAGACGATAACCTTGTCACCTTTAAGGTGCTCTAAGACAGTTGCACTTACTTGTGCACCGTCGATAGCTGGGGCGCCAATGTTGATTTTCCCATTGTCATCAATGAGAAGAACTCGGTCGAAGTTTACCTTCTTTCCTTCTTCTGCATCTAAGCGATGAACGAAAACCTTTTGGTCTTTTTCTACTTTGAACTGCTGCCCTGCTATATCTACAATTGCGTACATAGCTTTTCTTTTACTTTTAAAAAGGGGCGCAAAAGTAACGGAATATCGGTTATTAACAAAAGGTTCGTGGATAAATGTTTTTAAGGCTTAATCCATTCACTTTTTGCAGGTTATGATCCCTTCCGAATCTTAGCTACAATCGATGAGCGGCTGAGATTGATCAGAAGTATTCCGCCAAGAATGAGAAGCATGTACATCACATCGTAAAATGTGATTGTTTCACCGTCTACAATTCCCCACCCAATGGCCACAATTGGAATCAGATAGGTGACGGTGCTCGCAAAAATGGCCGTCGTCTCTTTGATGAGTTGATTGAATATCACCACCGCAATGGCGGTTCCGACCACACCTAATATTGACAGATAACCTAGTCCAACCCAACTCGAGCTGTCCGTCATGATCGTTGTTACAAAGGGGGTTGCAACTAAAAGATAGATAAGAGCGGCCGGAGAAACGAGCAGGAATGCCACAGACGTAATGTGCGTTGGCTTGATTTCTTGAAGAAATGATTTGATCACGTTCACCGCGAGACCGTAACACGCAGTGGCCATGATAATGAGCGACGCATACTTTGCATAGGTGCCGAAACTTCCAATTACCTCGAATCCAATCAGACCCATTGCGCCAATTAAAGCTACGAGAACGCCGATGATTTGACTTTTCAAAATCGGGGCTCTAAAAAAAGCGATGCCAATTATTAGAGTGAACAAGGTGGTTAGCGAGTTAAGCATCCCGCTGAGGCCACTTGGGATTTCTGTTTGCGCATAAGCAAAGAGAAAGGCTGGAATCGCATTCCCGAAAAGACCAGTTGCGAGCAGCGGCCAAAACTTACCTCTAAGAATTTTCAGGCTTTTGATGCTTACGGGAAGAAGAAAGATCATGGCAACAGAAAGGCGGTACGCAGCAACTTCCTCCGGAGAAAAATAGATCAACCCTTTCTTCATCAAGATAAAGGAGCTTCCCCAAGTTAAACCGAGGAGGGCGAGTACAATCCATTGAATGAATTTGTTGCTATAATCTAAGTTCATTTGCCCGGGATCATGGGCGGCCAAAAGTACAGTTTGAAGTTGCCTAGGAAATGGCTATTGTTGAACACATGAAGATCTACACCAAGAAGGGAGATAAAGGAGAAACGGGTATTCTTGGAGGAACGCGACTACCTAAGCATCACCTCCGGATTGAAGCCTATGGGACTGTTGACGAATTGAATTCATTTGTTGGCGTGTTGCGCGATCACGTTCCAGCAAATAAGAGTTCTGATTTAATCAGGGTTCAAGAAGAACTTTTTACAATCGGCTCAAATTTGGCCTCTGATCCTGTGAAGAATCGAATGGAACTCCCCATGATTTCTCAAGATGATATTTTGAGGTTGGAAGATCAAATGGATCAGATGGATGAATCACTTCCTGAAATGAAGTCGTTTGTTCTTCCTGGTGGACATCCATCGGTGAGCTCAGCTCATGTTTGTAGATGTGTATGTCGCCGTGCGGAGAGACTTTGCGTGGCCCTCGATGAAAATGATCCAGTTAACGAGTTGATTCTTCAATATTTAAATCGCCTCAGCGATTATTTTTTCGTCTTATCTAGAAAGCTTACGCAGGAATTTGAGGTTGACGAAATACCTTGGAAACCACGTTCATAGCGTAAGTGTCTGAAAATCAGAACAAAACGCAGATGCAATTTCAGCTTGTATCATATGGCATAAAATATATTTTTACCGACTCAGTAGACCCTTTAAATAAGGATTGAAATGTATTGGACATTAGAATTAGCATCATACCTCGAAGACGCGCCCTGGCCGGCGACTAAGGACGAGCTCATTGATTTTGCAATGAGAACAGGTGCGCCACTCGAAGTGGTTGAAAATCTTCAGGCTCTTGAAGATGAAGGTGAGAGCTACGAAACAATTGAGGATATCTGGCCAGACTATCCGACCAAGGAGGACTTCTTCTTCAATGAAGATGAGTATTAGCTTGGGTCAAAAATGAAATTTGAAACGAACCCTCGGCTTTGTCGGGGGTTTTTTGTTCTCAGTCGTCAAATCAACACCATCGCATTCTAATTACCTTTGACCGCTTTATTGAAAAAGTGGCAATATGTCAGGCAAACTGATTTGGCAAGAGAGTTGAACTCAGCCTCACCACATTAATTGAAAGGAGATGTTAGAAATAGTCAATAAAGTCCTTAATACCGTTTTTGGAAACAAGAGTGAAAAGGACATCAGAGAATTGACTCCGCGCGTTCAAGAAATCAATAACTTTTTTGAGTCTTATTCTACGCTGACCAATGATGAGTTAAGAGCTAGAACTGCGGATTTCAGAACTAGAATCGCATTAGCAACCAAGGATGTCCAAGACCAAATTGACTCGTTGAAGGCACAGGTTGAAGACCCACAATTAGACTATCTAAAAAAAGAAGATCTGTATTCACAGATCGACAAACTAGACAAGATCCTTACAGAACAACTTGAGGTTGTCTTGGGGGACTTACTGCCCGAGGCATTTGCGGTGGTGAAAGAAACCGCGCGACGATTCAAAGAGAATACGGAGCTTTCTGTGACTGCCGAAGAGTATGATCGTGAGATTTCATCTAGGCACAAACATGTAATTGTTCAGGGTGACACTGCGGTTTGGAAAAACACGTGGGAGGCTGCTGGTATTGACATTACGTGGGACATGCTCCACTATGATGTGCAGTTGATCGGTGGTATGGTCTTGCACAACGGAAATATAGCTGAGATGGCCACAGGAGAAGGTAAGACGCTTGTTGCAACCCTTCCCGTTTACTTGAATGCGCTAACCGGGCGAGGAGTTCATATCGTAACCGTCAATGACTATCTGGCACGTCGTGACTCCGAATGGATGGCTCCAATGTTTGAGTTCCATGGTCTCTCGGTTGAATGTATTGATAAGCACCGACCGAATAGTGAGGAAAGGAGAAATGCCTATCAAAGTGACATCATCTACGGAACCAATAATGAATTTGGATTCGACTACCTCCGTGATAACATGTCGGGCAGAACAAAAGACTTGGTTCAGCGAGAGCACAACTACACCATAGTTGATGAGGTTGACTCCGTTTTAATTGATGATGCGCGAACTCCATTGATCATTTCTGGTCCCACTCCTAAAGGGGATGAGCAACAATTTGAAGGATTAAAGCCACGTGTAGAAAAGTTGGTTGGTGCCCAGAGAAAACTTGTGAATGAATTACTCGCGGAAGCCAAAAAATTGCTTGCGCTGGATCCTGAAGAAGTAGGTGACAAAAAAGTTTACGAATCTCAAGTCAAACTTGGAGGAGAGCAACTTCTCAGATGCTACAGGGGATTGCCAAAGAACAAGGCACTCATCAAATTTCTAAGTGAGCCCGGAGTAAGAACGACACTGCAGAAAACGGAGAACTATTACATGCAGGATCAGATGAAGGAGATGCACAAGATCGATGATCAGCTCTTTTTCACTATCGAAGAACAGCACAATAGTATTGAGCTCTGCGAAAAGGGGATTGACCTAATCACAGACCAAGGAGATGATTCATCTTTCTTCATTTTACCTGACATTGGCTCTGAATTGAGCGATCTAGAGAATCGAATTCCAGATATCGAGGAACGTTCTCAGGTCAAGGATAAATTAATCACGGACTACGCGGAAAAAGCCGAAAGAATCCATGCTGTCAATCAGCTTTTAAAGGCATATGCGCTTTTTGAAAAGGAAGTTGAGTATGTGGTAATGGATGGGAAAGTCAAGATTGTTGACGAACAAACCGGACGTGTGATGGAAGGGCGTCGCTACTCTGATGGACTCCACCAAGCAATTGAGACGAAGGAAAATGTGAAAGTGGAGGCAGCGACTCAAACCTATGCCACAGTGACGCTGCAAAATTACTTTCGGATGTACAACAAGCTAAGTGGTATGACTGGTACTGCTGAAACAGAAGCGGGTGAGTTTTGGGAGATATATAAGTTGGATGTGGTTGTTATTCCTACCAACAAACCGATAACCAGAGACGATCAAGAAGACTTAGTTTTTAAAACTGCAAGGGAGAAATACAACGCAGTCATTGAAGAAGTAGAACGACTTCGAAATGCCGGGCGACCTATTCTTGTCGGAACTACGACAGTCGAGATTTCTGAGCTTCTGAGTAGGATGCTCAAAATGAAAAAGATACCTCACCAGGTATTGAATGCTAAGCTTCACCAAAGTGAGGCTGAAGTCGTTGCCGCTGCAGGTAAACCAGGGACTGTCACAATCGCCACCAACATGGCAGGTCGTGGTACTGATATTAAATTGGGACCTGGTGTGAAAGAGGCCGGTGGTCTCGCCATCGTCGGTACGGAACGCCATGAATCGCGGCGTGTTGACCGTCAGCTTCGAGGTCGAGCTGGACGTCAAGGAGATCCTGGATCATCCCAATTCTTTGTCTCTTTGGAGGACGGCTTGATGCGAATTTTTGGATCAGAGAGAATTGCTAAACTGATGGATCGCATGGGCCTTAAAGAAGGAGAAGTGATTCAGCACAGCATGGTCAGCAAGAGCATCGAACGGGCACAGAAGAAAGTTGAAGAAAACAACTTTGGAATTCGAAAGAATTTGCTCGAGTATGATGACGTCATGAACATGCAACGGGAGGTTATTTACAAGAGAAGGCGACATGCGTTGTTTGGTGAAAGAATGACCGTCGAAACATCTACAGCAATTCACAGTGTCTGCGTAGCATTGGTAAACGAGCATCAGGAGGCGCGTGATTATGAGAGCTTTGAACTCGATTTATTTAGGACATTGACCATTCAGAGTCCTGTAAGCGAGGAAGAATTCTTGCAACGAGGGCCAGATGAGCTTGCTGATGTTGTCTTTAGCAAGGCCCTGTCTCATTATCAAGACAAGAATAAGTACATCGCTCAAGTAGCTTTACCTGTAATCCAACGTGTGCATTCGACCCAAGGCGATCAATTCAAGAATATTGAAATTCCACTCACCGATGGTAGCAAAGCGCTTCCTGTTGTGGTGGACATGGAAGCTGCTTTGGCTGTTCAAGGAAAAAACATTCAACTTGAACTTGAGAAGTCCGTTACGCTTGCGATGATTGACCTTCAATGGAAGGAGCACCTGCGCGAAATGGATGATCTCCGGCAGTCCGTTCGAAACGCTCAGTACGAGCAAAAGGATCCATTGCTGATTTATAAGTTTGAGTCCTATAATCTATTTGAGAAGCTTTTGGAAAAAGTGAATAGAGACATCGTCTCATTCCTATTCAGAGCTAACCTACCTAATCAGGAAGCAAGTCAGGCACATGCAACGCAAGGGGTGCAGGCTGATTCTTCCCTTGATAGAGTTACTGCTACAAAGCAAGAAGTTGCCCCAGGTCAAGCACCGGATCCTCGAGTAGGGAACAATTCAGGTCAGTCAGAAATGAAGCGTGAACCAGTAAGGGTAGATAAGAAGCCAGGACGGAACGACCGCGTAGAAATTCGAGACATCCAATCGGGAGAAACCAAGGTTGTTAAGTTCAAATTGGCGGAGCAGAAAGTTGAGCAGGGCCAGTGGGAAATACTCCAACTCATGGAAGAGTAGGAGGCAATCGGTAAAACACGTAACCGCCTTTTTCTGAGAGCTTTTCAGCTGAAGGAAACTCTTCAAGAAATCGGTCATTCCTTTTGATCATTACTGAAACGTACGCGGGTTTATCAAGCTTTGAATTCTTGGAAATCGGAAGCTTTAGGGCCGTCTCAGGCGTTACTTTTCCATAGAAATATGGAGCGTAACTCTTGTACCCATAGGTCGCTTTGTAACTCTCTTCATCCGCGTGGTTCTCGAAGAAGGTAATTGCGCTTCTCTGACTTACAGACTCGATCAAGGGAACGATTGAGATCATAGTTGAAAATATCGTCAACGCCGTACCAATTGAAAGAATCAATAGACCGCGATATGGGTCAGTCTTTAAGAGGAAATAAGAAGAGAGACAAACACCGAAGTACATCGTTCCAATAATCCATTCCCACCCAACAGGTTCAACAGCAGAAGCCAAGTTCCCAAGAACGAACGGATCAGTAATTCGATCAGTCAAGAGATTCATATTCGACAGTAGAATTGGTGTCAAAATCAATGCAAAAGCAATCACAGCACCTTGTGCTAAAATCCAAAGCCTAACCCAATTCTTGATTCGATTTTTCTCTAAAGATTGGATGACTGCCAGCGTGGCTAAATAGGAGAGAGGTAAATAAGCCATCGAGCTGTAATGAACAATTTTAGTGGTCACCAAAGAGAAGAGTATGAGGACAACCCAGAACAAATACTTCATCCACATGGACAGCTTGAAAGAGTCGCCATTGAACCGATTTGAGAATGCTGGCAACGCGAGCGCAGAAAGAGGGAAACAACCAAGCAATACCACGACAAAGTGGTAGAAGAAGGGTTGTTGATGTCCAGCCACAGGGTTGAGGAAAAGATTGATTTGGTATTCCACAAATTCGGTGATAAACCAAGGTCCATTTTGAATGGTTTCAAATCCGAACCAAACGGACGAGACAACAAGTGCGGTCGCTCCAAATACTCCAATAACCTTCAACGATGGAACCGACTTAAAATGGGTGTGAACTAGCCAGACCATGAATGTTAACCCCAGAATCAAAAGTCCGACGGGGCCTTTGGTGAGAATTGCCAAACCAATGAGCAGACCTCCGATGAAACCAAGTTTAATCTGATTCTTTTTCGCGTGCTCGGATATGTAGAAGATGGTATAGACGGCTAGAAAAATAAAGAGGTTGAACCAAGGATCGATGATGGCTGACTTGAAGTAGAGATGTGGAAGGAAGCTGCCAGCATAAAGAAATACCCAAAGCCAGGCAAACCGCTTCCCATGCCATTGTCTTCCAATTTCATAGAGCACCTTTAGAGTAGCAATTCCGCACAGTGCGTTGGGTAAACGGGCGGCAAATTCTGTCACCCCAAAAAGCCGCATTGAAAGGGCTTGTAACCAAAAGAAAAGGGGAGGTTTTTCCCAGAAGGGTTCGAAGTTTATGGTAACTCTCCACCACTCGCCCGTGAGGAGCATTTCTCGCGCGCTCTCGGCGAAATTGATTTCATCCCAATCGAAAAGATGGACGCTTCCAAGGAACGGAATGAATAAAAGAAGTGCGAATACGAGAAGAATAAGATGATCCCGTACGGTGTTCATTTTTTCGAATCAAACTGTGAGAGTAATCCTCGATCACCCCAATTTTTGGAGTTTATGAAAATGATCGCGGCATACATGAACGTAAACCCAATTAAGCTTCCTACATAAATGTCCTCGAAGAAATGCTGACTGATGTAGACTCGGCTAAATGCGGTCACTATCGCTAGGCCAAAGCACACAGCTCTTACCCACTTATATGGAGCAAGGAAGGCCAAGAAAAGAAACAAGGCAAATGCCGTTGTTGCGTGCCCTGAAGGAAATGAATGTCGGCTATAAAGGATGACTCCATCCACAAAATGTAAATCAGCTAAGGATTCAAAAACCTTAGATGGTCTGTAGTGATCATCATATATCAAACGTTTCAACAATTGAGAGAATATCCCAGATCCGAAAACTCCAACTAATCCGATCACGGCATAACGGATCTTATAAAAGAAGATGATCAAAACGATTAATCCCGCGAAAATGCCATCACCGAGATGAGTCAGGTAGCGGAAGATTGTATCAGTAAGTGGATGGTTGAGCTGATTTATCCAGAGATGTAAATCAAGTTTATCGGTTCCAAATATGATGCCTGCTCCAAGCAGCATCCAAATCATCATAGGAAGCGAAAATTCCCGAATAGCGAATTGCGTTTTAAACATTGGCCGTCTGGAATATTTTTGGACTTGAAAGACCTTTTTTACTCAGCCAATATTGCATAGAAGTCCAAAGCACACCCAGACCGTACTTACTACTACGGGTGAAATTGATGGACGATGCTTCTTCAAAATATTTAGTCGGACAAGTGACTTCGGCAATTTCAAAACCAGCATGAAATATTTGACAGATCATCTGATTGTCAAAGACGAAATCATCTGAATTTGCTTCAAAGTTGATTGTCTTTAAAATGTCTTTAGAGAATGCACGATAGCCAGTGTGGTATTCACTAAGTTTCTGCCCAATGAGAATGTTTTGAATGAGCGTTAGAAACCGATTGGCGATGTACTTATACATGGGCATTCCACCGCGGAGAGCTCCTTTTCCAAGTATTCTACTTGCTAGGACTGAGTCATACAAGCCGCTTCCGATAATGTTGGCAATGGCTGGAATGAGCAAGGGAGTGTACTGATAGTCTGGATGTACCATGATGGTGATGTCTGCATCCAATTCGAGCGCTTTACGGTAGCAGCTCTTTTGGTTTCCACCATATCCTAGGTTGCTCTGGTGCGTAATGACATGCTGAATGCCAATTTCTCGAGCCAGTTCTGAAGTGCGGTCGGAACTCTTGTCGTCAACCAAAACAACATCATCTACAATGTGAAAAGGGATTTCGTTGTAGGTTGTTTCTAAGGTTTTTTCCGCGTTATACGCCGGCATGACGACCACGACCTTCTTGCCATTGATCATGGGCGCGAAGGTAGCACACCTTGGAAATTAGTTCAAGACTATCTTATGCATTTCCATGCCACTAGAGGAAATTATTTTTAGAAAATATATGCCTGAAGCTAAAGAGCGCAAATCCATCTTGAATTCTTGCGCAAGGATGGATTTGGTCGACAGTCGCAGGTCTCCTTCAGCGTCAAATAGAGTTATGGAGTATTCCACATTATTTTTTGAAGGGGAGATCATTAACTCACCGTTTGAAGGTGATGGGAAGATGTGGAATTGGTTTGACCTATTTCGTTTGGCAATAGAGACCATAGAATCGGCGGCAGTAGAGATCATCAATCGAACACTGTCACCTGGGTAATAAGCGACCTTATCAGAATAACCTTCTACCGAAGCTGTGTTTTCTATAGGAGCACCATGATCGTGACCATCACCAGGTGGAATGAGCGGATTGACATCATCCACCTTGTCTTTTCGACAAGCGAGTAAAAGAAAAAGAAGGAAAAGATAACCGAGCTTTAGTGGTTTCATTTATCAAGCGCCATTGCCTTTGTGGCTTCGTATGCGTCCAAACCGCAATCAAGAAACTCCTTGTATTCGGCCACATCTGGGGTATATCCAACCGGAACGTTGAGCAATTTTTCGTCCGGCGACATTAAGACGTAATATGGCTGACTGTTGTTGACAAAAGTTTCAGTTTGAAGCGTAGCCCACTTGTTTCCAACGGTTTTGATTTTTTTCTTCCTTCCGTCGGTCGTGGTGTATTCAAACTGTTCGTCTAGAGGAAGCTCTTTTCGATCATCAACGTACAGACTGATCAAAACGAAATCGTCGTTCAGACGATCAAAGATCTCCTGATTGACCCACACATTTTCTTCCATTCGGCGACAATTCACACACGCCCAACCTGTAAAGTCAATCATGACCGGCTTGTTGTTTGCCTTGGCATATGCCAACCCGTCCTCGTAATCTTTAAAGCAATTTATACCCAATGGGCAGTTTGACTCCTGTTCATAAAGGCTATAGAATAATGGTGGCGGAAATCCGCTCAGTAATTGGAGGTTCGCGTACTTCGTGTTCGTCAACCCAGGAATCAAATAGATCACAAAAGCGATGACGACTACGGCTAAACTTTTTCTACCCCACTTGATCTGTTCGTTTGGATTGTCATGAGGGAATTTGATCAAGCCAAGCAAGTAGAGAGCTAAACCAGCTCCAATCACGATCCATAGACCGAAGAAAATTTCACGTTTGAGAAGTCCCCAATGCTCGACCAAGTCAGCATTCGATAAAAACTTAACCGCGAGGGCGAGTTCAACAAAGCCAAGAACAACTTTAACAGTGTTCAACCAACTACCAGAACGCGGAAGCGAATTGAGCCATCCAGGAAATGCCGCAAACAAGCCGAATGGTAGAGCGAGGGCCATGCCGAACCCAGCCATACCTGCAGTCAATTGAAATGCTCCACCTGACGAACTCAATGATCCGGCTAGCAGTGATCCTAGAATTGGACCAGTACAGCTAAAGGAAACAATGGCCAATGTGAGTGCCATGAAGAATATTCCGAATAAACCTCCGAGGCTCGATGCTGAATCAACCTTGTTTGCCATTCCACTTGGGAGCGTAATCTCGAAGTATCCAAAAAAGGAGATGGCGAAGACTACGAAAATGACGAAGAAGCTCACATTCAACCAGACATTGGTTGAAATGGTATTCAGTATTTCTGGATCGACCGAGTCGAGGAAATGGAATGGCAGCGAAAGGATGACGTAAATGGCGAAGATTGAAAAGCCGTACAGAAAGGCGTTCATCAATCCTTTGCTTCGATTTTCGCTTCCCTTTGTGAAAAAACTCACCGTAAGCGGAATCATAGGGAAGACACATGGTGTGAGCAATGCAACAAGACCGCCAAGAAAACCTAAGAAAAATATACCTAGATAACCTTTGCCCTCTTGATCGTTCGTGCTTGAGTGTCCTTCGTCACCACAATCATTAGTTGGATGATCTAATTCTATGGTCTCAATCTTCAGCGATTTGAGGTTTTCTACCGTCCCGACATCCTGGCTTGTTTCATCAGGTTCTTCCATGACTAACTCACCAGTTTTGGCGTCAAACTTGAAAATTACCGCCTCTGGGGGAAGGCATTTTTCATTATCGCAAGTCATGTAATAAACTTCTCCCTCGACAAATTCCTCGTCACCAACTTTGATGTCTGCTTCAAGGGTCATTGTGCCGTCATAAAAGTCCAATTCCATCATGAAATTCGGATCGTAATCAGAATGTAAGTCTCCGATCTCTCGAACATCTCCCATGATTGCAGAAACCCCAAGCAAATTGAGCTCTGTTGCCAAGGGGCCATCCTCCTCTGGCAATGTCATGGAATAGACATGCCAGCCATCTTCAATGGTTGCGGTTGCTTTAACCGTATACATGCCAGCGTCTAGCTTAGTGACCGTGAAAAGCCACTCTACTGGGGTGTAAATTTCAACAGCATCACCGGCTAGCTCAGGAGAATTTGTCGGTTCTTGAGCCGCAATTTGATTGTTCACCTCCGTCGCTTCTGAAGATGACAGTTGTTCAGTTGGCATCGATGCTGTTCCTGGTTTTAGGGCAGCCTCAATGTTAAATTCAAAGGGAATGTATTCTGGAGGCAAGCACTTGGATTCATCGCAAGTCATGTAGGTAAGCTCACCAGTGATTGTTGCCATCGGTGAAGTGAGCTTCACTTTCTGAGAAAGAGTAACTTCCTTCTCAAACCAACTCAGCTCCATTTCAAAATTCGGATCGTATTCTTTGTGAGGGGTTGGTTCGTTAATTTCCCCTACAAGCTCAGCGCCTTCAAGATTCTCGAATAGAAACTCCGTAGGAATTGGCCCCATATCGCTTTCCAACTTCGTAGCGTAAACGTGCCATCCGTCTTCGATGGTCGCTGTAAACTTGAGGATAGCCTGATCATCACCATCCAATTGATAGTCAAACGCCCATTTTACAGGGTTGTAGATCTGAGCTGTGGCATTAAAAGTAAGTAAGACACTAACAAAAATGGTCCAGATGGATACCTTCATTTCCTTGAAATTGTAAGAGCGCAAAAATAATCAAAGCCCACTGCTGTCAACAGACAACGAGTGGGCTTGTTTGGAATCTTATTCTGATTTTTCTTAACTCATTTTTAGAGATGCAACTCCCGATCTCCAGCTAGCTTGTATGCAAGTCTTGATTTCAAGTAGTACATAACAGGCACGATTACAAGGGTTAAGAACGTGGCGAAAGTCAATCCAAAAATGACTGTCCAGCTCATCGGCCCCCAGAAAACGACATTGTCACCTCCGACATAGATTTTCGGATCGTATTCCAATAGGAGCGATATGAAGTCAATATTCAGTCCAATCGCTAGTGGGACTAGACCCAATACCGTGGTGATTGCGGTAAGTAAAACAGGGCGAAGTCTCTTTCGGCCTCCTTCAACCATACAGTCAATGAGGATAGGAATTGGAAGCTTGGCGCTTGAGTCAAGCCCAAGTTCTGCCCGCTTTCTATCCATGACCAGTTTGGTATAATCAATCAGGACGATGGCGTTGTTTACCACAATTCCCGCAAGAGAAATGATGCCAATCATCGTCATAATGATGACGAAATCCATCTGAAAGATTACCAAGCCCATGAAAACCCCAATCAAACTCAGAACAACAGACCCGACGATGATAAATGGTGTCAGCGCACTATTGAATTGAGCAACCAGAATGAGGAAAATCAAGAATATGGCAATCATCAGAGCTGTACTCAAAAAGGCCATTTCCTTCTCTTGATCCTCCTGTTGTCCGGTGAACTTCATGCCAATTCCTTCAGAAGCCTCATAACCTTCAACGGCTTCCTTTACTTCTGCAACCACTTCATTGGCATTGTGACTTTCTAGGACATTCGAAGTAACTGTAATGAGCCTCTTTTGGTCCTTTCGCTTGACAGCACTGAACGTAGTAGAACGTTCTGCAGAAGCGACTGCTGAAATAGGCACCTGCTGGATTTTTCCATTGGTTTGATCTCTGAATGTGATCAGCTGATTCATCATCGCATCTTCGTCATATCGATACTTATCCTCCAGTCTTATCATGATTGGATAATCGTCTTCACCAGTTTTATAGCTGCTCACTTCCATTCCGAAGAGCGCATTTCTCAGTGTCGAACCGATTTGCCCTGTGCTTAAATTATATCGTCGAGCTTTTGCTCGGTCGATGACCACAGGCATTTCAGGCTTACCAACCAAGACATCAAGTTTGAGTTCTTCAACCCCAGGAATGTTTTGGTCGTTGATGTATGCTTTTACAGCGTTCGCTTCAGACAACAAGACATCATAATCATCACCAGACACCTCGATGTTAATCGGCTTTTTCTGGGGTGGTCCTGCTGGATCTTTGTCCACCGTAATTTGAACGCCTGGCGTCCCCGCCACAAGAGCACGGAGATCATCCATGACCTCGTTGGTGCTCACGCCTCTCCGGTGTTGAAACTGAACAAAGGAGACAGTAATTCTTGCCTTGTTTGGAGTGGCAGCCATGGAAGGACCTTCGTTCGGATCCGAGGTTCCAGCTCCTACCTGTGCAATCACTGATTCAGCCAAGAAGTTGTACTTATGGGTGATTCCGTTCTCTTCCTCCTCAACATCGAACTGTTCGAGGTAGCCAATGACTTTTCCTTCCAAGTCCTTGGTAATTTCATTTACCATCTTGATGTCGGTTCCAATAGGAGCTTCAATAAAGATGTTGACATAGTTAGGCATGTTCGAAGGAAAGAAAACCACCTTCGGCATAAAAGCACCTAGCAAACCGAATGCGACGAAGAGCATCACGATGGTCCCGAAGAAGTATGCTAGAGGCGTTTTGCGGTGAAATACATGCCGCAAGAAGCCTTCATAAGATTCTTCGAGCCAAGGGATCAACTTGTTTTGGAAAAATCTTGTTCCAGGAGATAAAATGAACTTGGTGGTCAGAACTAAGAATCCGCTCAGGATTACAAGATTCCCCAACCAAACTACTCCAAAGCTGATCAAAATGCCGAATGCCATTAATAAGGAACCAATGGTGATTGCGCGTCGCGCCTTCATTGGCTCTTCCTCGACTTTCATGTACATCGCGGTTAACACTGGATTGATGACAAGTGCCACGAACAGTGAAGAACCTAGAACAATCATGAGTGTCATCGGTAGGAAGAACATAAATTCTCCCATCAGACCAGGCCACACAATCAATGGTGTAAAGGCTGCTAACGTCGTAGCAGTGGAGGCGATAATTGGCCATGCCACTTCGCCTACTCCATACTTTGCAGCATCGTAACGGTTCATTCCTTCATCCATTAGTCGATAGATGTTCTCAACCACCACAATTCCGTTGTCCACCAACATTCCGAGTGCCAATACGAGGGAGAACAACACCATCATATTGAGCGTTACGCCGGCTATGCTCAGAATAAAAAAGGCAATGAACATCGAAAGTGGAATTGCTGTTCCCACGAAGAGGGCATTTCGCAATCCAAGGAAGAAAAGCAGTACAGAAATCACCAAGAGCATTCCGAAAATGATGCTGTTTTCAAGTTCGCTAACCTGAGTTCTGGTTTGCTTGCTCTGATCGCCCGTGATGGTAATGTCAAGATTTTCAGGAAATTTTCCATCCTGTGCTTCTTCCAAAATTTCAACGATTTTATCAGCGGCGTTGATAAGGTTTTCACCCGCTCGCTTCTTCACGTCGACCATTACAACTGGCTTTGTTGACTGACGAGCGTAGCTCTCCGCTTCTTCTTCTTCAAACACAATTTCTGCAATGTCGCGGAGGTAGACTATGTCTTGATTTTCCATCTTGACGATGACGTCTCCTAATTCTTCGGGTCTCTCAAACTCTCCTACTACTCGGACTGTACGACGCATGCTACCATCGAGAAGACTACCGGCAGAGATCGTCACGTTTTCTCCTCGAACCGCATTGGCGATATCATTAAAGTTGATCTCGCTTGCTTGCATTTTGAAGAGATCGACATTTACCTTGAGTTCCTTGTCTTGAACTCCTCGGATGTCAACTTCCGTAATCTCTGGTAGCTTTTCAATTCGGTCCTCGAGGTATTCAGCGTATTCATTAAGCTGATCAAGACTGAAGTCACCACTCAGGTTAATATTCATAACCGGAGTTAATTCAGAAATATTGAGCTCGAAAACGTTCGGGTCCGCAGGAAGATCTTGTGGAAATTCTGGGTCGCCCATGGCGATATCCACTTTGTCTTTCACCTTTCGAAGAGCTTCGTCTGGGGTAACACTGAAATCAAATTCAATGAAAATGGTAGAATATCCTTCAACGGAGGTTGAAGTAATTCTGTCGATTCCAGATATCGCGCCGATCTCCTTTTCTAGGGGCCTCGTTACTAGTTTTTCAATGTCTACTGGCGAGTTACCTGGATAAGGCGTGCCCACATAAATCTGAGGGATTACCACTTCAGGAAACGCCTCACGTGGCATGCTGAAGTAGGATCCAAGTCCTGCAATTACCAGGATAACCAATACAACAATGACCGTCATACGATTATTAATACTTGCTGTACTTAATCCAAATTGTCTTAGGAGCTTACCGCTGTCTTTATTTTCCATGTTGGTTTGACTTTTTTGGTTGTCCTATTACGACTTGACGATGAGTTTATCTCCATCCTTGATTGAACGCGCACCACGCTGAATAAGCAGTTCAGAACCGCTAAGACCAGATGTGACTTCAATCATGTCTTTTTGACTCATCCCTGTTGTGATTGCCACTTTTAATGCTTTCCCGTCTTCGATGACGAAGACAAACTCATCCCCTGTAGGAGACATCTGAACCAATGAAGTTGGAATGACCGCTGCACTATCGCTGCTGTAATCTTTGATCTTCAGCTCTCCGAGTAGGTTTGGCTTGAGGCTCAGATCTGAGTTGTTTAGACCGATCCTCACTTTGAATGTTCGATTGGCTGGATTGATGTAATTACCTAACCGCTCAATCTTGCTAGTTCTAGAAACACCAAGACTTGGAAATGTAACTTCAACTTCATCACCTGGTTTAATGACCGCTAGGTAGCGCTCAGTCACATCAGCTTTGATGTAAACATTTCGCGTGTTCACCAATCGTCCGATCGGCATTGCTGGATTTGCCATTTCACCTTCCTTCGGTAAAATCTCGTCCATGATTCCAGCGAATGGCGCCTTGATAGTGTAAAGGTCGCGTTGGGCTTCAACTGCTTCTAAGTTTTGTTGGAGCGACTCGAAATTGTTCTTCGCTTCCAGATATTGAATCTCAGATCCAATTTCCTGATCCCACAAACTCTTCTGCTTTGTAAAGATGGTTTCAGCAAGCGAAAGTCTGAGCTTGAGCTCATCAACTTGATTCTTGATAATGCGACTGTCGAGCGTCATGATCGTCTGACCTTTGCTGACGTTGTCTCCTTCGCTCACCTTAATACTTGTGACACGGGCCGGTGCTTCAGGATAAATAAGAGCGTTTTGGTCTGTTTCAACCACTCCTTGTACAGTGAAGAAATGATTAAAGGTTGTTGGCGAAAGTTGGTAAGCTGTAACGGCCGTTCCAATTTCAGTTGGCACAACTGAAGTGCTGTCGTTAACGCCTTCACTTTCCTCTGTGGCACCCCCTCCGCATGAAGCAAGAGCAAATGCTGGGACGATGAGTAATGAAGATAGTCGCATGGTGCGTATTGTTTGTTTGGTTTGAGTTGAGTTTCTTTTATTTTCCATATGCTGTGACCAAGTCAAGCTTGGCATTTAAAAGTTCGATGGTCGTATTGATATAGTTTCCTAATGTCTGCAGGTATTGAGACTCAGCTTGCGTGATGTCGGTACTCGAAGCCATTCCTTCATTGTACTTTATTTGGTTGGTCTCCTTAATAGATTTTGCAAGTTCTAAGTCATCGCTCACAGTTTCATAGCGATCGAGGGCACTTCGATAGTTGGATGACGAATTGATCGCGGCCATGTTGAGGCTTTGCTCAAGTTGAAGTTTTTGGGACTGAATTTTGGCCAATTCCAACTTGCTTTGTTGGGCTTGCATGTATCGCATCCCAGAGCTGAATATGGGTACATTCAATTGCAATCCCCAGAGCGTGGTTGGGTACCAACTTCCACCACCTTCTAGAAAATTAAATTCATTTCGATAAGCGTTTTCGGTATGGGAAATGAACGCGCTTAACTGCGGATAAAATCCGGCACGTGTATTTGATAATGATAGCTCGCTTAATCGTTCTCCTTGAGCCATCGTCCTATAGTCAATATGTTTGTCTACTCCGAAAGGCTCATTCATCAACACGAGGGCATCCTCTGATCCGAGTTCGACGAGAGCATCAATATCATCGGTTAAGGAAATACTGTCAGTAATCCTAACTCCCATTTGAAATTTCAACAAGTTCAATACCGCTTTTCTCTGCCGTTTTGCAAAGAGGAGCTGATTCTTAACGTTTGATTGGAGCAAACGAATTTGATCGGCATTCTGCTTTTCGATGAAGCCAGATTCAAAGAGCATAAGCGTCTCACTATATATAACATCGATGTTCTCCTTGTTTTCTGAAAGGGCCTTGATATTTTCATTGGCAGCAACCACATTGATATACGTTTTCGACACGCTTGTTTTCACTTCACTTGCGGTTCTTTCTGCCCCTAGTTCTGCGTAGTTCAAATAGGCTTTGGCCGCCTGCAATCCCACAAAATATGAACCGTCAAAAAGTAATTGGGAAGCGGTGATGCCAGCCGAGGCACTGAACTTCTGTCCAAATTGAAATTCAGAGATGGCATTTGGATCTTGATCCGGGATGTCAATTCCGTTCTGAATTGCTGATAGCGCTAGAGCTTGGTTCATCCAATCGGGGAAACCGAATGCATCGGCAGGCGCAACCTGAACTGGAATATTCAAAAAATCATTGAAACTTGCCTCAGCCTTGACCTGAGGTAGGCCAATGGCTGTGGTTTCTTTGACCTTTTTGTTCGAGATGGCTACATCAATATTGGCCTGCTGTATTTGATAGTTATTCTTTACAGCATAGTTAACTGCTTCCTGGAGGGAATAACTCTGTTGAGCAGAGACTCCCAATCCCATGACCGAAAGCATGATGGTTAGTTTGGTGTTTGGCTTGAACATGATTTATAGTTCGATCTTTTCTTGTTTGACCTTTTGTTTTAAGTATTCCAGCCCTTTGTCACTGGCTATTCCTCTGACGTGGTATCTCATTATTTCTAAGTGAATTTTCCCAAAGTCATATTGGCTCGGCGGAAACGTGTGTCCATCAAAACAGAATTCAACTTTGGCGGTATAAACACGCGAAATAATGAAGGGATCAATGTTGCTACGGTAAAGTCCTTGTTCTATACCACGTTCTATATTGTCCTTCATACAGTCAGCGATAAAGTTTTCTTTAAAGTCTGTAAATACCTCCCAAGCATCCGGATGGTATTTCTGCATGTCATAGTGGATGGAAGGATGGGTACGATCATATTTCTGACTCATTTCCTTCGTGAGCTCAAACACCATGTCGATGGCATTTGGATTTGCAGCACAAAGGGAATTAGCCGCCTGCTTTTCAGCATCAACGATCGTTCCCATCACCTTTACTACTAAGTCATTCTTGTCATTGACATACTGGTACAACGTCTTTTTCGAAATACCCAGCTGCCTCGAGATATCGTCCATGGTCATACTCTTAATGCCATTCTGCATCAAAAGCATTCCTGCCTTGGAGATGATTTCTACTCCCTTATCAATCTGCACATCTTCCATTCAATCGGCGAATGTAGTGTCTTCTTTAACACTGGAAACAAAAAAGTATGAAAACGTTTCCCGTGTGTTCAGCGGCAAATTTGTGTGAAGACTGGTATTGGGCAATTTGTCCAATAGATTGAGCTGTTTTCTATATTTGTTCGAAAGATCAATACGATGAAAACCCTATACATAGCAATCATTTCAGCCTTTCTCATTATTCCATTTCAAAGTTGCAAACGAGTAGGATGCATGGCTAATGTGGACTGCGTAGATGACTATGATCCAAAGGCTGAAAAAGCCGGCGACTGCACTGGATGTACTGATATTACCGCTGCAAATTATTGTCCGGAAGCTACAGTAGACAATAATAACTGCCAGTTTAGACGGGAATTTTACACGAACAACGAGGGCGAAGGATGGGTAGATGTTTGGGTTGCGGATTCAGCCGATGTAAGTGACGATCAAGCACTGGTCTATGAAGGGCGACTCACGCTCTTTCCTAGAAATATTCCCGAGTGTGAGAATGGTGACAGCACTATGACCATTATCCGATTACCGGGCGAATACTATTACGAAATCGAGACCCAAACAGGTTACACCGATTGGGGATGGGCTAAGTACCGAGAAGAAGGTTGCCGACTCCTCGATATTTACTAGATCAAATTCGTATCAACTTCTTTCCTTTGCAGCCAATTCTAGAGGAAGATGGACATCAAGGAAATACTTTCGGCAGAGCCGATTGGTAAAACAATTGAAGTAAGAGGTTGGGTAAGAACGTTTAGAAGTAATCGGTTCATTGCCCTCAATGATGGTTCTGGAGTAAAGAACCTCCAAGTTGTTGTTGACTTCGAGACTGAGTCACCGGAATTGTTGAAACGAATCACAACTGGCGCTTGCTTGCAGGTCACAGGAGAGATCGCTGCGTCTCAAGGACGAGGACAGACGGTAGAGATGTTTTCTACAGACATCAAAGTCTTGGGTGATTCTGATCCAGATGAGTTCCCGCTTCAACCTAAGAAACACTCGATGGAATTTCTCAGGGAAATTGCACACCTGAGACCAAGAACACAAACATTCGGAGCAGTCTTCAGAATCCGCCACGCGCTGCAGTTTGCCATCCACAAGTATTTCAATGACAATGGATTCTTCATGGTCCACACACCGATAATCACCGGTTCGGATGCAGAAGGAGCAGGAGAAATGTTCCGAGTATCTACGCTTGATCCCAAATCTCCACCGCTTACTGAAGATGGCTCCCTCGATTGGGGTGAAGACTTCTTTGGGAAAGAAAGCAATCTTACCGTGTCTGGCCAACTGGAAGCGGAGCTGTTTGCCATGGGTCTAGGAAAGGTTTACACGTTTGGACCAACTTTTCGGGCCGAAAATTCTAATACTACCAGACACCTTGCTGAATTCTGGATGATCGAACCCGAGGTGGCATTCAATGATCTTTTTGACAACATGGATCTAGCGGAAGACTGCCTTAAGTATGTCATCCGGTACTTGATGGAGAACTGTAAAGACGACTTGCAATTCTTGCATGATCGATTAATCGAGGAGGAGAAAAGTTTGCCACAAGACAAACGGTCGATTCCTCTGCTCGAGAAACTAGAATCTGTGGTAAGCAATGAATTTGTGAGATGCAGTTATACTGAGGCCATTGACATCCTCAGGAATTCGAAGCCAAATAAGAAGAAGAAATTCCAGTATGTAATTGAGGAATGGGGAGCTGATTTGCAGAGCGAACACGAGCGTTACCTCGTTGAAAAGCACTTCGGAAAGCCGGTCATTCTTTACGATTACCCAGCTTCGATCAAGGCATTTTACATGAGGGTGAATGAAGATGATAAAACCGTGCGTGCCATGGACATCCTTTTCCCAGGCATTGGTGAGATAGTCGGCGGTTCGCAGAGAGAAGAGCGTTACGATGTACTCAAGCAAAAGATCGAAGACTTTGGAATCGAAGAAGAGTCACTATGGTGGTATTTACAAACGCGCAAATTTGGTTCTTGCGTGCACAGTGGTTTCGGCCTCGGATTCGAAAGACTGGTCAGCTTCGTCAGTGGCATGTCAAACATCCGTGATGTAATCCCATTTCCACGAACACCGAAAAACGCGGAGTTTTAATCCGGTATTCTATTCGTAATTTTCGACCATGGCCCTGAAGCAATCCCTTCAACAAAAAATGCTGCAAAAGCTGAGTCCTCAACAGATTCAGCTAATGAAGATGCTTCAGCTTCCTACCATTGCACTCGAAGCTAGGATTAAGGAGGAGATTGAGGCCAACCCGGCTTTAGACGAAGGAAAGGAAGAACGAGAAGATGAGTACGGAGATCTTGACGACGATCAAGGAGATGATCTGAGTGATGCCGAACAGGAGTTTGATTTTAGCGATTACATGGATGATGATGGCACACCGTCATACAAGTATGAAGCGAACAACTACAGCAGTGATGATGAAGAAAGAACCCTCCCGATTGGGACGGTCAGTACCTTCCATGATCGATTGCTCTCTCAGCTTTCATTGCGCTCTTTAAGCGACAAGCATAGTTCGATTGCTGAGCATTTAGTCGGAAGCCTCGATGATAGTGGCTACTTGAGAAGGGAAGTGAGTGCCATCGTTGATGACCTTGCATTTACTCAAGGGTTGATGACATCAGAAGAGGAGATTGTTCATCTTTTGAGTACTCAAATACAGGATCTAGATCCACCAGGAATTGGAGCAAGAGATTTACGCGAGTGTTTGTTGATTCAAATGCGACGTAAAACAATGACTGTTCCAGTGAAGACTGCGACCATCGTCCTAGATAAATTCTACGATGAGTTTGTAAAGAAGCACTACAGTAAAATTCTCCACCGTCTTGAGATTTCGGAAGACGATTTGAAAGATGCGATTGAGGAGATAACCCAGCTGAATCCAAAGCCTGGTAACTCGATGAATGAGTCTAGCCGACCGGTCGAGCAAATAATTCCAGATTTCACGCTGGTCAATGAAGGGGATGAAATTCAAGTCTTACTGAATGGAAGAAATGCTCCTGAATTGAAAGTCAGTAAGAAGTACTCCGAGATGATGCAGGAATTTAGCAGCATTAAAGGAAAACCAACGAAGTCACAGCGAGAAGCAATCCTTTTTGTCAAGCAAAAACTTGACGGCGCAAGGTGGTTCATTGATGCTATTAGACAGCGCCAAAATACTTTGATCACGACGATGCAAGCGATCGTGGAATATCAAAAGGCATACTTCCTGACTGGTGACGAAACCAAGCTACGTCCAATGATTCTGAAGGACATTGCTGAGAAGATTAACATGGACATCAGCACGGTGAGCAGAGTTTCGAATAGCAAGTATGTTCAAACTTCTTATGGCACTTTTTCATTAAAGTATTTTTTCTCTGAGTCCCTAACAACGGATGACGGTGAAGAGGTGAGCACAAGGGAAGTCAAGAAAATATTGCAAGAGTTAATTGAAACAGAAAACAAAAAGAAACCTTGGACGGACGAGAATTTAGCGAAAGAACTCAAGGGCAAAGGCTATAATATTGCACGTCGAACCGTGGCCAAGTATCGAGAACAACTTGACATTCCGGTTGCTCGGCTTAGAAAAGAATTATGAGGAACACAGCCCTCTTTGTATCGTTTGTTTTCCATCCAATATTTCTGCCAACTGCGGGCTTGCTTGCAATTTTTAGTCTGAATACCTACATCGCTCAGACAACGCCGATGCCAAAGCAGCTATTTCTCGTAGGCTGGATTTTCGTCAATACTACCGTCATCCCGCTAATTTTCACCTTATTCCTCCGATGGAAAAACCTCGTGAGCTCCGTGCATCTTCATGATAGAAGAGAGCGGATTGTCCCGATTGCTTTTGCCTTTGTATTGTATTTGGCTAATTACATTCTGATGAGAGATGTTCCGCTACCGGACGTAATTTATTCCTTGTTTCTTGGGAGCAGTATAGCCGTAGGAGCCGCGCTCTTATTCACCTTCCTTACTAAAATAAGTATCCACATGATTGGTATGGGAGGCTTGACAGCTTCGATTTATGGAGTTGCACAGCTGTACGAATTGCCCATTGTGGGTTTTGTGATGCTCGGAATTTTAGTCAGTGGACTGGTTGGAAGTGCGCGATATCTGTTAGATTCTCACGATCTCAGACAAATCTATCTCGGATGGATTACCGGCTTTGTCACTGTCTATGTACCACTCATAGGTGGTTGGGGTTAGCCTTCGCTTGGGGCAGCTTCCATGAATTGGATTCCCCATTTCAATGGATGCACATCATTTCGAGTGAAAATGATCATTCCCATATCTGTATAGAAATGGGCTAGTATAGCCTGATCAAGATGTAGGCTGAATTGCTTGCCAACTTCTCCCATCTATTTCGTGATGTTAAATGTTAGCTTGTCTTGAAGCAATTCCTTCACCTCAGGGTTGCTTGTCTCGATCATGACTGTGCCGCCTGTAAGATCAACCGTTATTACTGAAGGTTCTGGTGTGACAGCTTCTGTCTTTTCTCCCTTCGAGTTCACGTTGACTTTGTTAGCTTCAAAAGTCATGACGCCTTCTTGGGCACCTAGAGAAAGAGTAAAAACAAATGCGAGAATGGTTTATTTGTTTCATGAACAAAGCTCAAAGACGCCAAGCTGATCGCTTGTACCTCCTCCTGGCGGCGTCCTTTATTACGGCATTGATTGTTTGCAATTTGATCGCGAACAAATTTGTTACCGTAGACCTTGGGTTCAAGGTTTTTGTCCTCTCCGCAGGTGTTCTTCCTTATCCAATCACCTTTTTGATAACGGATATTCTTTCAGAAATATATGGTCGAAAGAGAACCAATCAAGTTGTTTTCATGGGATTTGCAGCACTTATGTTTACCCTACTCATTCTTTGGGTTGGTTCTTTGTTTCCTGCCATCGATGGTTCTCCCGTTTCAGATGAACTATATCAAACTGCATATGGAAACTCCTGGCGAGTCATTTCAGCATCCATGATTGCCTACCTCATCGCACAATTGGTGGATGTGAGATTGTTCCACTTCTGGAAAAAGATGACCGGAGGGCGTCACCTTTGGTTGAGAAATAATGCTTCAACCATCGTTTCTCAGCTGGTCGATACGACGTTGGTCGTCATCGTGTTATTCGCTGGAGTCAAGGACTGGTCTACGATTGGTTCATTCATTTACGATGGCTGGATGTTCAAATCGCTCAGTGCACTTGTGGATACACCGATTTTGTATGCAATGACCTGGTGGATACGAAGGAGATTCAAACTTAAGTTCGCCCAAGAAATTCATTAAAAACATCATTTGCTAAAGCGCTGTTTATGCAGTAATTTCGCCCTAAGAAGCTATCTATTTAGACTATTTCTAAATAAAGATTGCAGCTAATCGAGAGAGAATATGATTCGAGTAAGTGACAATGCAAAAGCCCAAGTGGTTAAACTTAAGGACGACCAGTCCGTTGCTCAAGAAGCATTTATCCGCGTTGGAGTAAAAGGAGGTGGTTGCTCTGGTCTTACGTACTTGATGGATTTTGACACCCAACTCGAAGATGATGATAAGGTGTTCGAAGACAAAGGAGTTCAGATTGTCGTAGACAAAAAGAGTTTCCTATATCTGGTGGGGACTGAGCTCGACTATGCAGGAGGCCTCAACGGAAAGGGTTTTTCATTCATCAACCCTAATGCCAACCGAACATGCGGTTGCGGCGAAAGCTTTTCGATTTAGAATCCCGGGATGGCGTATACAGAAACAGAATTAGCCGAAGAGCTAAAAGGAAAGAAGTATGAGTTTGGATTTGTGTCCAAATTTGAGTCTGATAAGGCCCCTAAGGGAATTAACGAAGATATTATCAGACTGATTTCGTCAAAGAAAAATGAACCTGAGTGGCTTTTGGAATATCGTCTGAAAGCGTTCAGCACTTGGCAACAAATGAAGGAACCAACTTGGGCTCATGTACACTATCCACCAGTCGACTTTCAAGACATTCACTATTACTCAGCTCCTAAGACAAAGAAGAAAGTTGACAGCCTCGATGAGGTAGACCCCGAATTGCTCAGCATGTATGACAAGCTTGGCATCAGCGTGGAAGAACAAAAGAGACTTTCAGGGGTCGCTGTTGATGTAGTAGTCGATAGTGTCAGTGTAGAAACATCTTTCAAAGAGAAGCTAGGTGAACTTGGGATCATTTTCTGCTCATTCTCAGAAGCAGTCCACAACCACCCTGAATTGGTTAAAAAATACTTGGGAAGCGTCGTTCCAATGAATGATAACTTCTACGCAGCGCTTAATGCAGCAGTGTTCACCGATGGATCATTTTGCTACATCCCAAAAGGAGTGAGATGCCCGATGGAACTAAGCACCTATTTCAGAATTAATGAAGCCAACACGGGTCAGTTTGAACGAACGCTAGTGATTGCTGATGCAGGAAGTTATGTAAGCTATCTTGAAGGTTGCACCGCGCCGATCCGAGATGAAAACCAACTTCACGCCGCGGTGGTTGAATTGGTTGCCATGGACGATGCGGAGATCAAATATTCAACTGTTCAGAATTGGTATCCAGGAGACGAAAATGGCAAAGGCGGGATTTACAATTTTGTAACGAAGCGAGGCCTTTGCGAAGGTCGAAACTCCAAGATTAGCTGGACTCAAGTCGAAACTGGATCCGCGATAACTTGGAAGTATCCAAGTTGCATATTGAAAGGTGATAACTCAACCGGTGAGTTTTACTCTGTGGCCGTAACAAATCATTATCAGCAGGCGGATACAGGAACGAAGATGATGCACATTGGAAAGAACACCAAGAGTACCATCATCAGCAAAGGAATTTCGGCAGGAAAGAGCAACAACAGTTACAGAGGCTTGGTCAAAGTCTTGCCTAAAGCGGCTAATGCTAGAAACTTTAGCCAATGCGATTCTTTGCTCATTGGAAGCGATTGCGGAGCGCACACCTTTCCGTACATCGAGGCGCAAAACAGCAGTGCGAAGGTGGAACACGAGGCAACTACGTCGAAAATTGGTGAGGATCAAATATTCTATTGCTTACAACGCGGAATAGATGAAGAAAAAGCAGTAAGTCTGATTGTGAATGGGTATGCAAAAGAAGTGCTCAATAAACTACCCATGGAGTTTGCCATTGAAGCCCAAAAACTCTTGACGATCTCTCTTGAAGGAAGCGTCGGATAAATGACCAACCTTCTTAAATATCGACGATGGAGTTGGTTGCTTCTCTTCATTCCTATTTACCTCTTTATATTCCTAAAGCTGGGATCAACCCACGTGCGATTATGGGACGAAGGATGGTTCACAGTACATGCAATTGAAATGCTGCAAAATGGCTCCTGGATTGTTTCATACTTTGACGGAAATCCAAGTTTCACGGCATCAAAACCACCTCTGCAAACTTGGTTGCAGATGAGTTCGGTCGCTGTCTTGGGAATAAGTGAATTGAGCCTACGCCTCCCAAGCGCTCTAGCCGCCGCGGCTACGATCTTTCTCCTTTTTGGATTCACGAAAAAGCACCTTGGAGAAGAAGCGGCATGGTTGAGTTCGTTGATTTTATTGACTTCGGTTGGTTTTATAGGGTTTCATACTGCACGTGGGGCGGAAGCCGACGGTCTTTTAACCCTTATCCTTTTTGCTCAAGCCATCTCTTATTTCCTATTCGTTCAAACGAAGAACACAATGTGGTTGCTGTACTTAGGAATTCTCGTTTCCCTCGGATTTCTGGCCAAGTCCGTCGCAGGTTTTCTCATGCTTCCGGGGCTTGCAGTTTATACATTGATCCATGATCGAAACCTATTTGGAACTATTTTGACTAGTTGGCAATTTTATGCAGCCTTGATTGTGGTTGTGGGAGTAGTGTTCGGATATCTGCTAGTACGCGACTCCCTTCAACCAGGGTATCTCGATATGGTATTTCGTTCGAATGCCGGACGATATACGAACGCTATGGGGCATGATCACAGTTTCACTTACTTCATAACGAATCTATTTACCGACCGATATGTTTGGTGGATGCCTCTGGCAGCAATTGGAATCACCATATCATTTTTTGATCCTTCCACACAACCACTATTTCGATACTCCTCGGTCGTTGCCCTCTCTTTTTTATTGGTAATCTCCTTTTCTCGCTCGAAATTGGAATGGTACGACATGCCTCTTTATCCATTATTAGCCATTAGTACGGCACAAGGAGTTCAGACACTCCTGAAATTAGCAACCCCGCGACTCAAAGTCGTAAGCTTGGTTGTTCTCTTCATATTCCCCGCATTCAACATGTTCAATAGCGCTCAGGCAAACGAGCTGAGGCTGACCGAAATGGAATACGAGGCCCAAGAGGCATTCTTGAGCCGAGCGTATCGGGCGGATATTAACCTGCATGAGACCGTTGTGATTCACGATCACTTCTATGGATCTCTACTGTTTTACAGGCACATGTATGACCAAAAAGACATGGCTCTTAAGCTTCAAAACCACACCGGCAATTTGAAGGTGGGGGATCAAATCCTGATAAACGGTGACGCGCATAAGAGACAAATTTCAACCACATTCGATGTCGATACTATTGATCGCTATCGAGGAGCGCTATTGCTCCAGTTGAAGAAACAACACGATACAAGAACGAATTCGATATGAGTGATTTTTTGAAAATCAAAAACCTGAAAGCTTCCATTGATGGAAATCAAATTCTAAAGGGAATTGATCTAGAAGTTAAACCGGGAGAGGTACACGCCATAATGGGACCGAACGGGAGCGGAAAGAGCACTCTTGCTTCCGTGCTTGCAGGGCGAGAGGAGTACGAAGTGGAAGCAGATGAGGTGTCGTATTTGGGGGACGACGTTCTTGAGCTCGCGCCGGAAGAGCGTTCTCGAGCTGGTTTGTTTTTGGCGTTTCAATATCCAGTGGAAATCCCAGGAGTGAGCAACATCAATTTTTTGAAGGCAGCAGTGAATGCAAAAAGGAAGCATCGCGGCCTTGATGATATCAGCGCGAAGGACTTCATGTTTATGATGAAAGAAAAACAAGCGCTCGTTGAATTGAAACAATCATTGGCCAACCGATCTGTGAATGAAGGGTTTTCAGGTGGAGAAAAGAAGCGCAACGAAATATTCCAAATGGCCATGCTCGAGCCTAGATTGGGCATTCTTGATGAAACGGATTCTGGCTTGGACATCGATGCACTGAAGATCGTTGCCAATGGGGTGAATAAGCTGAAAAATGATGAAAATGCGTTCATCGTCATCACGCATTACCAAAGACTTCTCGATTACATCATTCCTGATTTTGTGCACGTTTTGTTTGATGGCCGAATTGTAAAATCCGGCGACAAGACGCTTGCCTTAGAATTAGAAGAAAAGGGCTATGACTGGCTAACCAACGGAGTTGAAGCTATCTGAAGTTATTGAAATGGGAGACAAACAGACATTTCTGAAGCAGTTTGACAGCATCCCAGCTGTATTCCCAGTCCAGGGAACGGCAAGGGCTCATATCCATAATGGTCTGGATTTTCCAACGACTAGAGATGAGTACTGGAAATACACCAGAGTTAATGCCATTTTGGATAAGGACTACATTGATAACAGTTGGATGCCTAGTTCCATTAATGAGTATTCGATTCCAGCAATGGATTCCATCGACATTGTGTTCGTTAATGGGGGTTTTAATAAAGAGTTATCCTCAAATGCGAGCGAGTCAGGCTTGGTCTTCGGCTCCGTATTAAATCAGGATGGAGAAAACAAGAACTTGATACTAGAGCATCTTGGTAAATATGCCGATTCTGAAAAACACGCGTTTAGCGCATTTAACACGAGCTATTTCAAGGACGGGGCTTTTATCAGGATCAAGAAAGGATGCGAGATTAAACGGCCGTTGAGAATACTGAATCTATCAGGAGGCGTAAATCAGGCGAATAATCTCAGAAATTTATTTCTGATTGAGGAGAACGCTCAAGTACAAATCATCGCCCATAACATTGGAGCTGAGTTGCAAGGGGGCTTTGTCAATGTGGTCACGGAAGTGTCTGTCGGAGACGGCTCTAATTTAGAGTACTATCTGATTGAAAATGACGGCGATGAATCATCGCTGATCAATACTACACATGTTCATCAAGCAGGTACGAGTACGGCAAAGGTTGTCACCTTAACACAGAGCGGAAGGTTGGTTCGCAACAATCTTAATTTCGACATTAACGGTCAAGGCTGTGAGTCCAACATGTATGGAATCTACTTCACAAGTGGAAAACAGCATCTAGACAACCATACTTATGCCGATCACCGCTCCCCTAATTGCGAGAGCAATGAGTTGTATAAAGGAGTAATGACCGAACGATCGACGGGAGTATTCAACGGAAAGATCATGGTTCGTCAAGAAGCGCAAAAGACGAATGCATTCCAGAGCAATCAGAATATTCTCCTCAGTGACAATGCCAGTATTAACACTAAACCAGAGCTCGAGATTTACGCCGATGATGTCAAGTGTAGTCACGGATGCACGATCGGACAATTGGATGACGAAGCCTTATTCTATTTGCGAAGTAGAGGGTTGAATAAGCTGGAGGCATCAAAACTCTTAATTCAAGCTTTTGCGGGAGACGTCTTGGAAGAAATTTCAATTCCTGCTCTCCAGGAGTATGTCGCAGAGTTCATTCACAAGAAATTTGAAGATCTAGATGCTTGACATTCAGGCAATACGAGGACAATTTCCCATTTTGACTCAAGAAGTCAACGGACATCCGCTTGTTTATCTCGACAATGCCGCATCCTCTCAAAAGCCAACATCAGTCATCGAAGCGTTGGAGGTTTATTACTCGAGGGATCATGCAAACGTTCACCGTGGAGTGCACACACTCAGTCAGCGTGCCACTGATCAGTTTGAAGCGGTTCGTGAACAGGCTAAAAAGTTCATCAATGCTGAGCACACACATGAAGTTATTTTCACCCGAGGGACAACTGAATCAATCAATTTGGTGGCCAGCTCATTGGGGAAACTCTTCATTGAAGAAGGGGATGAAATACTGATTTCTGGAATGGAGCACCACAGCAACATTGTACCATGGCAATTACTGTGCGATGATTGGGGCGCCGTCTTGAAGGTTATTCCCGTTACTGAAAAAGGGGAGTTGGACATTTTAGCTTTCGATGAGCTGTTGAGTGGACAAACAAGGATGGTCGCTGTAAATCACGTTAGCAATACGCTCGGCACGATCAACCCGATTCATGAGATAATCGAAAAAGCCCATAAAGTTGGAGCTGCGGTACTGATTGATGGAGCGCAAGCTGCGCCTCACATGAAGATCGATGTGCAGGATTTTGACGCGGACTTTTACTGTCTTTCGTCCCATAAAATGTATGGGCCTACAGGAATCGGAATTCTCTATGGGAAAGAATATTGGTTGAAGGATATGCCACCATATCAAGGCGGTGGTGAGATGATCGATCGAGTATCATTTGAAGGCACAACCTTCAATGAACTACCATTCAAGTTTGAGGCTGGAACGCCCAACATTGCGGATACCATCGCCTTCGGTAAGGCGATTGATTTCATCAACGAAATTGGCATCGACGAGATCGCACGTTGGGAAGGGGAACTTCACGACTATGCGGTTGAAAAGATGAAGGAAATAAAGGGCATGAAATTCTACGGGGAAACGGATCACAAAGCAAGCGTGATTTCATTTCTAATCGAAGAAACCCATCCTTATGACATCGGGACCATCCTCGATCAACTTGGAATTGCGGTACGAACGGGACATCATTGCACTCAGCCTTTGATGGATCGATTCGAAATTCCTGGAACGGTGAGAGCTTCGTTTGCGATTTACAACACAAAAGAGGAAGTTGATGTCCTTGTAGAAGGGATTAAAAAAGCAGCCTCCATGCTTCTTTGATTTCTTCCAATTAAGCCTACAATTTCTTAAGCCGAAATATGTAATCTTCGCATACTTCCATTCAATCACATGCCCAAAGCCAAAACCACCTTCGTATGCCAAAACTGTGGAACTCAGAGCGCCAAGTGGCTGGGTAAATGTTCTGGTTGCAACGAGTGGAACACGCTCGTAGAAGAGGTCGTTTACAAAGAGTCGAAATCAGGCCTTCGGAGAAGTTTTTCTGAGCAGGTTGCAAAAAGGCCGATTCCCATTACCGAGGTAAAAGCAGAGGCGAATGATCGACTTCCCATCCCAGATAATGAGCTGAGCAGAGTGCTTGGTGGAGGAATCGTTCCGGGAAGCGTCATGTTAATTGGCGGTGATCCGGGTATTGGTAAATCAACTTTACTACTGCAGCTTGGGCTAAATTTTAAGGGTGTCAAAACCCTTTATGTATCGGGCGAAGAGAGTGCCAACCAGATCAGGATGCGAGCCGAACGAATCGGGAACCTCCATGATGATCTTTTGCTATTGACTGATACCTCTTTAGAACGCGTCATGGAGCGCATTGATGAGACGGAGCCGAGCTTGGTTATAATTGATTCCATTCAAACGCTGCAAAGCCCAGAAATCGATTCTGTTCCTGGTTCCGTCGCTCAAATCCGAGAGTGCACAGGAGAGCTGATTCAGTTTGCCAAAGAGAGCAATACACCGGTCATCTTAATTGGACACATCACCAAAGAAGGGAATATCGCTGGTCCGAAAGTGATGGAACACATGGTTGACGTCGTGCTGCAATTTGAAGGCGACCGCCAACATCTCTATCGACTACTTCGGTCTTCCAAGAATCGCTTTGGATCTACGAACGAATTGGGCATTTATGAAATGCAGGGAAGCGGGTTGGTCGAGGTGGATAACCCGTCTCAAGTGTTACTAAGTCAACGAGATGAAGGCTTAAGTGGCTCAGCGATTGCCGCGAGTATGGAGGGCGAACGTCCTATGATGATTGAAGTGCAGTCTCTGGTGAGCACAGCAGCATATGGCACGCCTCAGCGCACTACTACTGGCTATGATGTAAGAAGACTTCATATGTTGCTCGCCGTACTTGAAAAGCGTTGTGGATTCAACATAGGGAAATTTGATGTTTTTCTCAATATGGCTGGGGGAATCCGTGTTGATGATCCGGCGATTGACCTTTCTGTCATTTGTTCCATTCTTAGTAGTTCAGAAGACTACCCAATCCCCGGTCAGATATGCTTCGCAGGTGAGGTTGGCCTTAGTGGAGAGATTAGACCTGTAACTCGAATCGAACAGAGAATTCGAGAAGCGGAGAAGTTAGGGTTTGAGGAAATCTACCTTTCTGGTTATGGACTTAAGGGAGTGGATCCCAAGTCGTTTAAGATTACGATCAGACCTGTCAAGCGAGTCGATGAAGTCTTCCAGAGCTTATTCGGATAAGTACATTTGACCGCTTGAGTGATCAGAACACCATAACGCTTGTCCTTCCTGTATACAAACCATCAATTGACTGGGTGGAATACACGCTTTCCAAACTTCGAGAATTGGAGGCTGCTTCCGGTTCTAACGTAAATCTCATCGTAGTCAACGACGGGTCTGAGGATCGAGTGCCATTTGATCTCCTCAAGGAAAAGCACAGTAACGTGATAATTCATCATCTCCTAAGAAATGCCGGCAAAGGAGCGGCGCTGCGAGCTGGATTTTCCCGATGTGAAACTGATACTATGCTTTTCACGGATGCGGATTTTCCTTACGAGGTTGAGAGTATGGCTTCTTTGATCCATACGCTGAGTAATGGAGCTGATGTTGTCTTAGGATATCGAGAAGAGGACTATTATGCGAGTGTTCCTTGGTTTAGAAGAATTTTGAGCGAAGCGTTTCGTTTTGTTTTGAAAAGCATTTTACGATTTCCGATCACCGATACGCAATGCGGAATAAAGGGGATGAATCAAAAAGGGAAAGAAATATTTCTCCGTACTAAGATCAATCGGTTTCTCGTGGATATGGAGTTTATCAAAATGGCGGTGAACTCCAATTGCCAAATCGATTCGTGCGTTGTTCATCTTCGAAATGACGTTCAGTTTAGTAAAATGGGTCTTGGCGTCCTTATTCCTGAGAGCTTGAACTTCATTCGAATTCTGTTAAAATAACAGGGTAAAAATGTCTTCCTTTTCAGGAAAAACCATTGTTTTTTCAATTTGAATTGCAATCTTTGGTATCAACCTAGCTGATCAACTACATGAAATCGTTACTGACGCTGCTAATTATCTTTCTAGGATTGAACGCTTCAATCGCCCAGACCTTTTCAAGTTCTGATGCATCAAAATGTCAAGTGCAAGTTGCATTTGCCATCTTGGAAGCCGAAGATTTTGGAGAATATTCAATCACAGAACTTGTTCCACTTAACCCTGGGCAGTCTCATGATTATCGATATGAGGAGCTCACTGCTCGTCGCATCTATCCGGATGTAGACCACGACGCGATGTTCATCGTAAGATTTGAAGCAACAGGAATTACCCACTTTTTGGATGCGACTATTCCAAATGGATATGAGACATTTTTGAACGGGGGTTGCTCGGTCGAGCAGAATCCGTACGTCACTCGTGACGGAGAGTTTCACATCTCTGCCGCCGATCGTTAATCGCTAATCGGTATTCTCACAAGAGCTTCATCCCACCTTCCTTGTTTGCCATAGGTATTTCCAATATTCGAAAGGTTCTGGGCGACATATTCTGTGTCATTTTCAAATTCTGCACGGCAAGGGATAATTCATTATAAAAATGAGCGCTGTCAAATTGTTCAAGTTCGTCATATGCAATGCCTATCCGACCATTAATGAAGGAAGCATAACTCGTGTCCTTCATCAATTCAGCCAAGGTTTTTGCTTTGAATTGCCATTCAAGACAGGTCTCGTATTCATGCATCCGATCATAGAGGAAACCCATGTCGGTATAAGATTCCATCAAAAAGAAGCTGTCGTTACCAGATTCAACGAGATCAACGACCTTTTGTTGATTCGCAACAGCCTCGGGGAATTCACCAAAATCGCGATACAGTGCACTTGCTAGCCGAAGGTTGAAATACTGCCAGGGGTGATCATATTCCTCCATGATAACCTCATTTTCCAGCACTGCTTCGAGTGCCTTTCGAGGCTGCGAGTTCTGGAGAGAATTGGCTAGATAAAATCTTGCCTTGCACTCAATGTTCGTATCGCCAATGCTCAGTTCGATGGCTTTGTGAGCAAATCGAATGGCCTTGGGGTAATTACTATTGATTAAGTGATGACGACTCATGTGCACCCAATCAATGGCGATGATCGAGTTCGTGTCTCCACGTTGAATTAAATCTTGAAGACTATCTGTACGTGGATCTTGTGCACGAAGGGAAGTGCAAAGCATTAAAAGAAAGAACAACCAAGATTTATTCATAATAGTTGTCAGTGGGTTAGACAACTACAAAGGAATGTTTCCGTGTTTCTTTCTAGGTAAGTTGTCTACCTTATTTTTTAGCATGTCAAATGCCCTAATAAGCTTTTCTCGAGTCTGATCTGGTCTGATCACCTCATCAATATAACCTCTGGCTGCAGCGTTGTAGGGATGTGCAAATAACTCAGAGTATTCTTGTTCCTTTTCTTGCCATTTGGCTTGCGAATCATCCGCCGCAGAAATTTCCTTTCTGAAAATTATTTCAGCTGCGCCTTTAGCTCCCATCACAGCAATTTCAGAGGATGGCCAAGCGTAGTTTAGATCAGCCCCAATGTGTTTTGAGTTCATTACATCATAAGCTCCGCCGTAGGCTTTTCGCGTAATGACGGTCACACGAGGAACGGTCGCTTCGCTGAATGCATAAAGAAGCTTTGCTCCGTTGGTAATAATTGCATTCCATTCTTGATCTGTGCCAGGTAAAAACCCTGGAACATCTTCAAGTACAAGAAGCGGAATATTGAAGCAATCACAAAAGCGAACAAATCGCGCTCCTTTCTTGGAACTATTTACATCCAACACTCCCGCAAGTACTGCGGGTTGGTTGGCAACTATTCCAATGCTTCGTCCGGCAAGTCGAGCAAATCCAACTACGATGTTTTCTGCATAATCTTTATGCACTTCCAAAAAACTATTGGCGTCAACGACTTCAGCCACAATTTCTCGAATGTCATAAGGCTGGTTTGGATTCTCAGGGATGAGGTTGTTTAGTTTATCTCTTGATTCGTCTCCGCTTGAATACTCCTGCATAGGAGCTTCTTCTTCACAATTTGATGGCATGTAGCTCAATAGCTTCTTGACGTGCTCCAGTGCATCAACTTCATTCTCACACGCAAAATGCGTCACTCCTGATTTTGAAGCGTGCGTGTCTGCTCCACCTAGTTCTTCGGCTGAGACATCTTCATTGGTCACGGTCTTCACGACATTGGGTCCGGTCACAAACATGTAGCTCGTGTTTTCGACCATCAAGATGAAATCAGTTAGTGCGGGAGAATAGACTGCGCCACCAGCGCAAGGTCCCATAATGCAGCTTAGTTGTGGGATCACACCACTGGCCAACGTGTTTCGGTAAAATATGTCGGCGTATCCACCAAGTGAAACGACGCCTTCTTGGATTCGAGCTCCACCTGAATCATTTAGACCAATAACTGGAGCACCATTCTTCATTGCCAAATCCATGACCTTGCAAATCTTTTCTGCGTGCGCTTCTGCCAATGATCCACCGAGAACGGTGAAATCTTGTGAAAATGCATAGACCAAGCGACCGTTCACAGTCCCGTATCCTGTAATAACACCATCACCGAGAAATTTTTGCTTATCCAATCCGAAATTGGTGGAGCGGTGTTGAACCAGCATGCCAATTTCCTCGAAGGAGCCTTTGTCAAAAAACAAGTCAATGCGCTCACGGGCAGTGAGCTTGCCTTTTGCATGCTGCGCTTCAATTCTCTTCTCTCCTCCGCCCAATCGAGCTTCGGCTTTCTTTGCTTCTAAGTCTTGAATTTTCTCTTTCATCGTCGCGGATTCCGTCGTGTTCGAAGGGGTCAAATCTAACCATTAGCCATGGTTCAGGGAAGTCTTACTTTAGCCGAGGTCAATGAACGCTAGGCAACAGCAAATACTCTTCTTGACGGTAATGGCACCAGCGGTCATCTATGTGTTCTGTCGAGCCGCAATTCTTGATTTCACCTACGACGAATGTTGGACCTTTCTGGGATATGCCAGTGGAAATCTAGGGCATATCATAACTAACATCCCTTATCCTGCAGCCAATAATCATGTTCTGCATTCTCTTCTGATGTATGCGATGAGGCTGTTATTTGGGAATGAAGAATTCTTTCTAAGACTGCCTGTCGTTCTGTCCATGATTCCTTTCGGATTCTACGCCTTTCAAGTGATGAAACGGCTTAGTCCTACGAGCGCATGGCTGGGCTTGATTGTTCTGATTTATCAGCCTTATTTGCTTGACTACTTTGTTCTGGCGCGCGGATATGGAATAGCACTCGCAGCCCTCATGTTTTCATGGCACTTCTTTCTTAAGTACGTTGAGGAAGGACAATCTCGCGACCGAATCTTATCAATCGTAGGAGGAATCATTGCGGCGTGGGCAAACTTTACCTTTCTCTTGCCATATCTGATAGTGATAGGTTTAATTGGATTAGTAAACGTCCTGAAGGATAAGAGCTGGGACAAACATTTTTGGCGAGATGTGGCGATCGCTATTCTGGTTCCCATACTGCTGTTTTCGCTTCCAATTTATCAATTGATTGAGGCGAATGAGCTGTACTATGGTGGTGTAAAGAGTTTCTATGAAGACACGCTCACATCAGTGGCCTATTCTATCAGCTACCACAATTTACCAGGAACTTATTTAGCACCGCTTCTCTTGGCCATTTTACTTTCCGCCATTCCCTTCGTGAGACTTCTGAGAGGGCAGCTTATGAAAGCTGACAGCTTGACGGCGCTAATTCCAATTGCCATTGGAATTGCATCCATTCTCCAGCACCACCTGTTGGATTCACCGTACTTGATAGATCGAACGGCCATAATGCTAATTCCATTTATGGTGTTTTCAGTGGTGATAATCCACGGACGATCAAAACACCCATGGATGAGAAGAATTGGGATTCTCTGCATTTTGGTGGCAACGGGTCTAAATTTTGGTTTGGCATTCAATCTGAGCCATACAGTTGACTTTAAGGAATACGCGGATGTCAAGAGTGCGATGAAGTTAATTGAGGAGAGCATCGAAACTGATGAACCAATCACGATTGGCAAGTCGGTATATCTCAACGCGCCGATTAATTTCTACGCCCAGGAGATGAATAATCTCGCGGTGAATGCTTCTGGTCTAGACTACTGTGCAGAGTCGCCGGTCTATTTGCTTTTCGAAAGGGATACGGTATGTGTCGCCGAGAAGAATGTTGTGCTCCTCAAACGATTCGAAACTTCTGGCTTGCACGTCTATAAAAGCGAAAGCCTTCCCTTGTAAGAGAAGGCTTTCAGCAACCTAACTAAACAGCAATTGATTAAAACATCAACTGTACTCCTATATCAAACGGGGTTACTGGCGTAGCGAGTTTTCCAGGCTTGAATAATTCATTTAAGCCATACTTGGCATATATATTTACTGGACCGTATCCAACTGAACCAACAGCGTGGAAGAGGAATGGATTGAGATCGAAGTCATTCTTATCCTTGAGTGTTTTCGTATCGCCTTTAAGCGTGTATTGTTGCTTGAGCTTAGATGCAATTCTCCAAGACACTTGGCCTCCAGCAGCAAGTCTGAATGCTTTGTCCTCATCTGTAGATGTTGAGAATCCGAGCATCAAAGGAGCAGTTAAATATGTCGCTCTCAATTTGTTCTTGGTGAATGAGATACTAGAATCCACGCCTGCAGTCAAGGTGGGGTCTGTATCAAGGAGTGTGGTGTGTTTGCTATCGAAAGCGTAGGATGCGAAGTGCATTCCAAGGCCAGTGACCAGCTCAACATGTTCCTTGACAAGGTTGAAATCCTTCTCAATCAAGTTGAGATCCCAGCTAATGCTTCTGGAGTAGTCCAGTTCCATAAAGTCAATGCTGTTTGGAATTGGAAGAGCATCGTTCACTAGATATCCATTTATACCGATTCTGATTCCGGCCCAATGGCTTACATGATCTTGCTTTTTCTTGTCGTCATCATCTGAATCGTAGATGGTAGAATCATTGCCATCAATTTCACCGTCAACGATCTCCTCGTAATTATACCCTTCATAATCTCTGAGCAGTATCACACTTCTCTGGATCTCAGGCAGCGTTTGTAGCGCTTCGTGCAACACCTCTTGCAAATCATGGGATGGTTGTCGCGTTGAAGGATTAATCCCTGAAGTTTCAATGTCATCATGACGTTGATCTCTTCTGAAATGATCAACCACTTTGTGGTGTACTGTAGTAAAGAGATACGACTTCACTTTTGTTGAATTAACGTCATCTTTTCGCTCCCATAGTTTTGCAAATGCATCCTGAACGGCGTCCTTTGCAACGTCCTCGTCTTTGCTCATAGAAATGGCAAATCTGAACAGGGGATCAGCCCATTCATCGACAATTCGGTTAAAGTCCTTGGTGTTCAAGTTTTCTAGGTTGCTGGGTTTGTGACGGCGTCAAAGGTCGAAAGTTACAACCCCAATGTATTTTTTTCAAAATTGGTAATCTTTATTCAGTTTATGTTTGCCGATTAATACCTGAAAAATGGCCAGAAGATATGCCGTAATAGGCCTTGGACAATTTGGAAGAGCGATCGCTTTAGTTCTCGCATCAAAGGGAGGTGAAGTCGTCGCCATTGACAACAATCCTTCCCATGTTGAGCTAATCAAAGACGATGTAGCGCATGCTATTGCTATGGATGCCACGGACCGAAAGGCGTTGGTTGGTCAAGGGATTCATGAAATGGATGCGATTGTTTTAGCTATTGGTAAGGACTTTGAAGCACTGCTACTTGCTGGCGCTCATTTATTAGAGCTAAACGCCAATCGAATAATCGCCAGGGCACATGGGAAGCATCAGCGAATGATTTTAGAAAGACTCGGAATTACGGAGATACTTTCTCCTGAGGATGAGATTGGAAAAATTGTAGCTGAAAGATTGCTCAATCCGAACATTCTCAGTTTCCTTGAGTTGCCAGACAGCTATGAAATCGTAGAAATTCGAGCGCCGAAGGGAATCATCAATCGGTCACTAGAAGATGTTGGTCTGCGAGATAAGTACAAACTGACCGTCATTACGATAAAGCGGGAGTTTGTCGAGGAAAAGAATGGAGAACATGTAGTAGAACAGCATGTACTAGGAGTGCCTAGCTCCAAAACCACCATTACCGAAAATGATACGCTCATGGTATTCGGTCAAGTGAAGGATATTCAGCGCTTTACCGATATCAACGAGTGAGGTTAGCACCCCTCGTTTGGTCTCTTTTGTCACAAAGCACGCACTGACGTTTGATTACTTTCGTTCGTCCTAATTAAGCAGCATGAAGAGACTTGTACCCGTTTTTATCATTTCGTTCCTATATTTTGGAACCTCATTCGCACAACAGCGCTGCGTTACTCACATCATTGAGAATCAATTGCATGATGCTGATCCGGAACTCGCCAAAAGGATAGCGAAAAGCGATTTAATGTTTAGCGCATTAGAAGGCTCTCAGTCCAACAGAGCAGACAAATACATTATTCCAGTAGTGTTTCATATTGTCCATGACGATGGACCTGAAAACATCACCAATGCCCAGGTACATGATGCTGTTCGCTACATGAACAAAACATACAGTGCACAGAATGATGAACTTGATGACATAGTTTCAACTTTTCAGAGTCGAATTGGGGATGCAGAAATTGAGTTTCGACTGGCAACGATTGATGAGTTCGGATCAGCAACGAACGGCATAGACAGGATTGTCTCACAGGAAACGCACATTGGAGATGACGGCTCAAAGAAGAATTACTGGGGAAAACCTGGATTTCAGTACCTCAATATTTGGACTACTGATCAAATCTATATTTCGTCTGCTGCGGCATATGCTTACAGACCTGGCAATGCACCTTCTGCAAGTGTAGATGGGGTTATTTCTGATCATCGCTATGTAGGTAGTATTGGTACGGGCTCTCCTGGTAGCTCATCAACAACTTTGACTCACGAAATAGGTCATTTTCTAAATCTACCACATACTTGGGGGACAACAAACGAGCCTGGGCTTTCAAGCAATTGTGGGATGGATGATGGAGTGAGCGATACCCCGAATTGCATCGGCGTTGGAAATGGTTCATGCAACCTAAGTCAAAGCACTTGTAGCAGTCTAGACAACATCCAGAACTTCATGGACTATGCCTCATGTGAAGCAATGTTCACTGCTGGACAGGTTGGTCGTATGCACTTTGCGCTTGGAAATAATCTTTGGACGAGGAGATATCTTCATGATGAGGACAACTTGAAAAATACAGGCGTGTTGGATTTGACTGAGGCGAGAATTTATATGGAACGCCGAGATATATGTCGAGGAGAAACAGTAACTCTTTTCGATGAGTCGCGATACGAGCCTGATTCTTGGAGCTGGGAAATCACGGGCCCTGAAAATTACACGTCAACCGAACAACACCCTGAAATTTCGTTTACCACCGCCGGAGACTATTCAGTGCGATTAACAGTAACTCAGGGCAGTGTTACTCAAACTGTGTACGAAGAAAATTACTTCTCAGTTGCAGAGGTTTACGGAGCGAAGGTGCCATGGACAGAAGATTTCAGTCAAGGAGATTCGGGATGGATCGTAGACGATTGGGATATGGATGATCTATACGAATGGACCCTCGATGATGAAATCGGATTTGATGACAATGCGAGCTATAAGCTCTACAACCTGAGTCAAAATGTGGGCTGGTACGATGATCTTATTTACTCTAGCATCGACACTCGCCCGCTGACTGCCGTGTCTGTTTCATTCAGAGTTGCGTTTGCAATGCGCGAATCAAGCAACAATGACAAAATGGAGATGCACATTAGCGAGGATTGTGGAAATACGTGGAGATCCGTTTGGAGCGCAAGTGCTGGCTCTCTTGCTGGTTCCAATGGAATTGTGACCTCCATTTTTGAACCTGATGCCCCTGGAGATTGGAAGCAGTTTAATGTCAGCAATGTCCCGCTTTCTTGGTTTGGACAAAGCACATTGTTCAGGTTCAGGACAGTTGCTGGAGGAGGAAATCAATTATATCTAGACAACATTAATATTAGCGGATCCTATGAGACTACGCCTTATTTGGTTTATCCAGATAGCGGTGCTCCGAGCACAAATGATCATGTGGTGCTCGAGTGGACCAATGTTCCAGCTTCACAGTCCTATGATTATGAGGTCGATACTTCTCCCAACTTCAATTCGAGTAGCAAAATATCAGGCAGCGCTTCTGATTCAAAGTTTGCGACAGAAGGACTAACGCACGGTGAAATGTACCATTGGAGGGTTCGATCAGTCATAAGCACTTCCCCATCTGCATGGAGTAATACTTGGGTGTTTACTGTCGGGAGTGATGGAGTGGGTGTGAATGAAGAATTGAGAGATGATCAATTGAGAGTATATCCAAACCCAACCTCGAACAACTTCATCATTGAGACTCCTACAAACGTAAAATCGGCAGAAGTAGATCTTGTCGGAATTGACGGAAGGGTGATTCAATCCTTAAGTTGGACTTCGTTGTCACCGGCTAGGAAAATTGAATTCGACGCGAGTTCAATACCAACAGGGACATATATTTTACGAGTCAGTTCGGAGAACAGGACGTTCTCGACCACAGTTTCAGTAGTTAAATAGAAAGCAATTTGAAGAAAGTAATTGGAGTGACGCTGGCCACAATGCTGTGGTTAGGTGGATTTGGACAAAGCGAGTGGTGTGGAACCGACCACTACACTCAAGAGATGTTTGATACGAACCCACAGCTCAAAGTGGATTACGAACAATTGCGGGCTCAGGTCGCCCAATTGGCTGCATCAGGCACGAGATCAAATGATAAAATTGTGGTTCCAACGGTGGTTCATATCCTCTGGAACACTTGTGAAAATGATATATCCAAAGCGCAAGTTCTCGATGGAATGCGTGTCCTAAACGAGGACATGGCCCGGCTCAATCCGGATACTAATCTTACTCGGGACATTTTCAAGCCATATGCTCAAGGAGCAGATATTGAGTTCAGGTTGGCACAAGTAGATCCGAGTAATAATCCTACAGATGGAATCAATCGCATCCAAACTTCAGCGGCCGTTGCAGCTGGTAATGGAATAAAAGGGATGACGAATTGGCAAACAAATGAGTATTTCAACATATGGGTCGTTGAGTCAATTGCCAACTTCACAGGTGGAGGAGGAACTATCCTTGGTTATGCCCAATTTCCAGGCTCTGGCTCTTGGAGTACGTATGGCATCGTCATAAGAAATGACGCATTTGGTACAATTGGAACTTCAGGGGCAGACGGTAGAACGCTTACGCACGAGGTTGGTCACTGTATCGACTTGTATCACACATTCCAAAGTGGATGTGGAAACAATTGTGCTTTTTCAGGAGATCAAATTTGTGACACGCCGCCATCGGCTTATTCAACCCAATCTTGTGAGTATTCGATCGATTTATGTGCCAACGATGGAGGTGGCGACAGTCCTTATCCAGCAGGAACTCCAGATCAAATCGAAAACTACATGAGCTACAATGACTGCCAGAACATGTTCTCTATTGGACAAATTGATCGCGCGATTGCGGCACTCTCAATGCATTCTACATTGACAAACTTGACAAGTGAGAGTAACGTTGAGGCTAAAGGGGTGGTTGGAATGGTCGCTGCTGATTTCACCACGGATAACCTCATCACTTTCGAGGGGAACTCAACACGTTTTTACAACGCAACTCAATACGATGCTGAGTCGTTCGAGTGGGATTTTGGCACCGCTGCCTACCCTCAGAACTCCACAGCAGCCAACCCATACGTGGTTTTTAACGATGTAGGAACGCACACTGTGAAACTTAAAGCGAATCAAGGAAGCGATTCAGAAGAAATTGAGAAGGAAGTGATCGTTGTGTCAAAAGTTGGAAACTACCTTCCTTTCAGTGAGAATTTTGAAGATTTCACTGAACTCCCTGATCAAAATTGGGTCAGCAATGACTGGGATGAAGATGGCCTGGAATGGAAAGTCACGACTGAAGCATCATTCGCTGGGAATCAATCTCTAAAAATGAACAATTACGGGAGTTGTGGATTAACCATCGATCAGCTCTATACCAGCAGCTTTGACTTTTCTCCATACTCTTCCATCGAAATGACATTTAAGGCCGCATTCGCAAAACGACAGAATAACAACGGAGATTTCTTGAGAATGTATGTCAGCAATGACCTTGGTGAGACCTGGAAATTGCGATGGGTCAGATCATCTGCCCAACTTGAATCTGCAGTTCCAACAAATTCCAATTGGGCTCCTGCAGATACCTCTGAATGGAAAACGCATACGCTCAATTTAGGTGCAGCCTACATGGTCGAAGGTCTTCTTGTTCGGTTTGAATTTGGTGGTAGAGGTGGAAATAACTTCTACATGGACGACTTCGAGGTTTCGGGCGTTTTTAGTGGAGATCTTTTGCTAGAATATCCTAAAAACGGAGCCACTTTGATTTCAACAGATCCTACACTCAATTGGAAGTCGGTTGGCGGTGTGGATGGATACGAGTATCAGTTTGACACGGATACAAGTTTTTCAAGTACCAACCTAATCACCGGGGTAACATCCTACATCGATGAATACTCTGGGAATATGGATACGGAAGCCGACATAGCAGGATTAGATTTAGAGACTACGTATTATTGGAGAGCTCGTTATGATACAAATGGCGTAGCAAGCGCATGGACGGACACATGGGTTTTTACAACTCAGGGTGATCCAATCGGAACAAGAGAAGCCATCAGTTCTGGCTTGAAAATTTTCCCAAATCCGGCGTCTGAATCAGTGAAAATATTTGCCCCAACGGAAATTGAATCTGTTGTGATTCGAGATATTTCGGGCCGGGCTTTAATTGAGGAGAGGGGCATTAGTTCTCAGAACTATTCTCTTTCCCTTAACGGCCTTCCAACAGGCCTTTATCTGGTAGAAGTGTCAATTGACAATGATACCCGCGTTGTCAGCCAACTTCAGATTCTGTAGGTTTTTTTCTGATCGCTACCAAGTAGACACCACCGAAGATCATCAAGGCGGCGACTACTTTTAGCCAATGCAGTTCTTCCATTCCAAGAGCAAGGCTCAGCCCACCAGCTAATACTGGTTGGAGGTAGATATAAGCACTTACTACACTTGGACTTACAGACTTCATCGCGTACACGTTAAAGAAGTATACCAGGACAGATACGAATATGATGACGAAGGCGAACCCCCACCAGATTTCTGGAGTAAATGACGACCAATCGACCGCTAAGGCCTGATCGTATCCAAACGGAAATACAAGGACGCACCCAAACGTGAAAATCCATTTGATGGCAGTCAATGGTTCATACTTCATTAGCAGAGGTTTGACCGTGACCAAGTAGATTCCATAACTCATAGAGTTGATTAGAATCATTCCATCTCCCAATGGATCACCTGCCATCCATTCAACGTCACTCACGCCAAGTAGAAAGGGAAGGAGAATGATTAAAAGGGCTCCACCAAGTCCAAGCATGATGCCCGTGAGCCTTGTTGGGGTAATACGTTCTTTGAGGATGAACGCCGAGGCTATTAACACCAAAATTGGATTGGATGTCATGATGAAGCTGGCGTTCAGCGGTGTCGTCAAATTGAGGCCGTTGAAAAACATGAGCTGATTCAGCGCGACTCCAAATATTGCCGCCTGAATGAATTTCGGGACATCATCTCGATCAATCTTTTCTTTTGAGGTGAACCGATGAATGATCCAAAAAATAACCGTCGCTAGAAATACGCGATAAAAAATGAATCCTGACGGCCCGATGAAATCCGGCATGATCCCTTTGGCAACGATGTAATTTACCGCGTAGATCGCTCCGACACAAAATAATACTATGTGCGCTATGCCTCGCTTAGACACCGAGTTGTTCTTTAATTGCTGAAACAGTCGCCGTTGAATTTCCTGCGAAGACTTCATGATCGATAAAGTAGACGGGTCGTTTTAGAAAGCTGTATTCACCGAGAATTAGAGTGCGCATTTCATTCTCGGATTTGGTCGTCAAATCGATGCCATTCTTCTTCAGTTTCTGTGCTCTCTTGTTAAACAAGTTCTCATAGGATCCAATGGATTCCTTAGCGAGGTCTAAATCGGAAGCCGAGATGTTTTCTTTTTTGATATCGAACAACTCAAATCCTTCCGTTCCGGTTTCCTTCATGATTCGTCTGCACGTGTCACAAGTACTTAGATAATAGATTCTCCTCATGAATTTCAAGTCCATCGCGAATGTAGGAGATTGCACAAGTCTCGATCCCTGTTAAATCATTGCAATGATGTCGGCATCCCTAGCCAATAACGATTTTCTTTGCATTCTTCAAATGGCAAAACGCAGCAATCCACTTAGACAGTTACTTAAGCCGAGCAACGTGCTCATTCCGATCGGGATTGGAATCGTCATTGTGGCCTTTTTTCTGATACGGGATTTCAACGAACAAAAAGAAGCTCTGAGTGCCATAAACTGGACGTGGACTTCCACACTTTGGATTGGTGTGGCCTTGGTCATGGTGGCTCTTCGCGATATCGGATACATGATTCGGATTCGAATTTTAACCGAGAAGAAACTCAATTGGAGACAAGCTTTTGATGTCATCATGCTCTGGGAATTTGCCTCATCCGTGACTCCGTCCATCGTGGGTGGCTCGAGCATCGCCATCTTCATCATCAACAAGGAGAAAATTTCCCTGGGACGGAGCACGGCAGTCGTGATGATCACGGCCTTTCTCGACGAGCTCTTCTACGTTTTAATGGTTCCCCTGCTGTTACTGATAGTCGGATGGAGTACGCTTTTCCCACTGGAATTACAGAAAGAAGTATTTGGGATCACCTTGGGAGCACGAGAGATATTCATCGTTGGTTATGTGTTCATTCTAGCGTTAATATCACTGATTTGGCTAGCGATTTTCCGATATCCAGAAGCCGCAAAGCGATTGATGGTTGGAGTATTTTCAATTCCATTCTTGCGAAAATGGAGAAGGGGTGCGGTCGATACCGGAAACGAGCTCATTGTCACGAGTGTAGAGCTCAGATCAAAGCCATGGAGCTTTTGGTTTAGTGCTTTTGTGGCAACATTCCTTTCGTGGACTGCTCGTTTCTGGGTGGTCAACTTTTTAATCCTTGCATTCACGCTGACAGATATATCCATTGTAGATCACTTCTTGATTTATGCCAGGCAATTGGTGATGTGGGTCATTCTTCTTATTTCTCCAACCCCTGGCGGAGCTGGGGTGGCAGAAGTTGCGTTCAGCGGATTTTTACAACAGTTCATTTCTCCGTTAGGGCTTGCCATATCGATTGGAGTGATCTGGCGAATCATGACGTATTATCCTTATTTGCTAATAGGTGCAATCGTTCTTCCTCGATGGATTCAGCGGGTTTACTTAGGACGCAAATTGATTTCCTTTAAGAAGCCTTAGGACCATTATCTCTGAGTATTGGTTGTTACCTATTATTGATCTAATAATTCATCAATTATGAAATACAAACTATTTGGACAAAGCGGCTTGCGCGTTTCCGAAGTGGCATTGGGCACAATGACTTTCGGAACCGAGTGGGGCTGGGGATCGGATAAAGAAGAAAGTAAGATGGTGTTTGATGCATACGCGAACGCTGGCGGGAATTTCATCGATACCGCAAATCGATATACTGAAGGGACGAGTGAAGAATTCGTCGGCGAATTTGTGAATGCAGATCGGGATCATTTTGTGGTCGCTACGAAGTACACATTGCGAGATCCGCAAAAAGGAGATCCTAACTATGCTGGAAATCACCGGAAGAATATGATGCGATCCGTGAACGAAAGTTTGGAGAGGTTGGACATGGATTACATCGACGTTTTGTGGGTTCATGCATGGGATTTCCTAACCCCGGAAGACGAGGTCATGCGTGGATTGGACGACCTCATCAGTAATGGTCTCGTTCACTATATCGGAATTTCTGACACGCCGGCTTGGGTCGTCGCAAAGGCAAATACAATTGCCGATTTTAGAAATTGGACACAATTCGTTGGGTTGCAGATTGAGTACAGTTTAATTCAACGAGCGCCCGAGCGAGATCTTATTCCAATGGCAAAAGACTTCGGAATGGCTCTGACGCCGTGGGCACCGCTCGCCGGAGGTGCGCTCACCGGAAAATACTTACGAGGAGAGAGTGGGCGGATCCTCGAAGACAGTGCGCGAAGGGGAGAACGAGCTACCGCAATTACGAAGAAAACGGTTGAAGTAGCCGAGAGGCTTGGAGTCACTCCTGCACAACTGGCTCTGCGCTGGACAATGCAAAAAGACTTTACCTCCATTCCAATTATTGGAGCAAGAAATGAGAAACAGATGAAAGACAGTCTCGGAAAAATTGATTTCATTATTCCAGAAGATGCCATGGCTGAGTTGGATGAGGTGAGTGCAATCAAGCTCGGCTTTCCGCACGATTTTTTAGCCGGCGAGTATGTTCAAGATCTGGTCTACAATGTTCCCAGAGACAGCATTGACGGTTAGGCGGGGAATTAAACTAGAGCTCTTGTTCCTCGAGGAGCATTCGTTTCAAGTTTTTGGATTCTCTTAGAAGCTCAATGTAGGCGGCGTTTCGCTGCTGGATCATTGAAATGTATCCAGCAAACACATTTGAGAAACGCACCTCATTTAAAACGTTAGAATCGATGATCCTTCCATTTGCGAGGTCAATTTCTTCGAAGACGAATGGCATGACATAGGTGTTGAAGTAATCATATGAATAGCTATTAATGAATTGAGCTCCCTCGATGTTTAGCTTGTAGTTGGAGAGTGTCGATTTCAATTCAAAATTTTGAAGAATATTCAGATTCCCACTATTGATGATGTCTTCATACGTTCCTTGTCGAGCTTCAAATGAACTGATATTCAGAATCATTGAAATGACCGTTTTGGCTGAATCTAAAGGAAGACTCTTAGCCTGAAGCTGACCTAGAACGGGTTGTGCACGTCGCAACCAAATCGAGTCTTCTCTTGTGAAACCCTCGATCTCCGCGATATTACTATCAACATCAATTAGAAAGCTCGAAACGTAATGTGCTTCGAGGTCACGAACATCTCGTTCAATGCTCCAATTGTTCAATAGGAATCCGGCTGTGACGCCAAGAAAAACGACCAGCAATTCCAAGAACAGCGGCCCCCAGCTTATAGACGATTTAAATTTCTTTTTAGACATTTCTCAATCTTGATTAGGGGTCAGTTATTTATTCGAACTTAAAAAGTATTGATTGGCAGTCAACCCATCTTCCTCTACCTCTTTTTCAAATTGAAATCCGAGCTTTTCAAGCACGCGAATGGAGCCAACGTTTGCAGGAAGTACGTAGGCGATGATTTTCGGCAGATTCAATTCACCAAATCCAAACTCAAGACAAGCGCGAGCTGATTCAGTAGCGTATCCTTTTCCCTATGTGCTGCTAATGAATCGATACCCTAGGTCAACTTCATCAATGTCCTCAAGGTATTTCAGACCGGAGAAGCCAATGAGCTCTCCAGTTGATTTTTCCTCGACCGCGAATCGACCATAACCGTGTTTGGCATAGTCACCAAGTACATCTTCTTGTATCCTGCGTTCGACTTCTGAATAAGATTGAACACCGCCATCAGCGGTGTATTCACTCACTCGTTCATCTGGTAAGATGCCTCAACGTCCTGCATTGTATATGGGCGAAGAATTAGACGTTCCGTTTCAATTCGCTTCATTCTCATCACTGAAGTCTCCGAAATAAAGCATCAATTCTTCAGCATCATTTGGAAGCCGAATATACTTTTCAAATTTCAGCCCAATCTTCTCTAAAAGCCTTTGAGAACCCACGTTTCGCTCGATCGTGATGGCTTTTAAACTTGTGATTCCAAAGTCTTCAATCGCCGCGCTTTTTATCCGACGTGCTGATTCCACCCCATAACCCGAGTGTTCGTATTCTGGTAAAAAGGCAAAGCCGATGTCCACGCCCTCCAGTTCTGGTCGATCGTACAAGCCACAGGCACCGATCTTCATCCCATCTTCCTTGCGAATGGCCACGTAATTGCCAAATCCCACTCGCTCAAATTGAGAGATTATTTTTTCCTTAATGTAGGTTTCGGCATCCTCAATTGTCTTGATATCCCGACCCCCAATGTAGTCTAACCACTTCGGGGTGTTCATCAATTCCAATTGAAACGCCGCATCATCGAGGTTTGAGGGTCTCAGAATTAGGCGGTCTGTTTCGAAGCTTAAATATGGTTGCATCGGCAGCTAAAATAACATTGTCAAGACACTATTTTCGCAATATGAATAAAGAGATGAAATTCGCCACGAAAGCGATTCATGCTGGAGTGGAGCCCGACGCGGCTACAGGAGCCATTATGACTCCAATATATCAGACTTCCACCTATGCTCAACCAACCCCAGGAGAACATAAAGGTTACGAATACAGCCGGACTCAGAACCCTACTCGACATGCGCTTGAGAAAAATCTTGCGGCATTGGAGAATGGGAAACATGGTCTTGCATTCGCCAGTGGATTGGCATCGATTGATGCTTGCATGAGATTGCTCAATCCAGGGGAAGAGGTAATTAGCACGAATGATCTTTATGGTGGAACCTACCGACTCTACACCAAGGTGCATGAAAATTATGGCTTGAATTTTCACTTTATCGGAATGGATACTCCGCAACACGCCGAGCAGTATATCACCGAGAAAACGAAAATGATTTGGATTGAGACTCCCACTAATCCAACCATGAACATCATCGATATTAAGGGCTTCGCCGAATTAGCGAAACGACATAATATTCTTCTTGTCGTAGACAACACATTCGCGTCTCCTTACCTACAAAACCCCCTTGATTTAGGGGCAGACATAGTCATGCATTCTGTGACGAAGTACATCGGTGGCCACTCGGATGTCGTCATGGGCTTCTTGGCTTTGAACGATGATGCGCTGCAGGAACGATTAGCCTTTATCCAGAATAGTGTGGGTGCCGTACCTGGTCCGATGGATTCTTTTCTTGTGTTGCGAGGCATTAAAACCTTGCATCTCAGGATTCAGAGACATTGCGAAAATGGAGCTGTAGTCGCCAAATGGTTGAAGGCGCATCCGAAAGTTGATAGAATGTATTGGCCTGGATTCGAGGATCATCCAAACCACGAGGTTGCCAAAGAGCAGATGCGTGACTTCGGTGGAATGATTAGCTTCTCACTAAAGGGAGATAAACTGGAAGACGCTTACCGTGTTGTTTCGAAAATGGAAGTATTCACGCTTGCCGAATCTCTTGGAGGAGTTGAATCTCTCGCTGGTCATCCTGCATCCATGACCCACGCTGCAATTCCTAAAGAAGAGCGAGAAAAAACGGGCGTGACCGATTCATTAATTCGATTGAGCGTTGGTGTTGAAGATGTCGATGATCTAATCGCGGATCTGGAGCAAGCGTTGAGCTAGAATTTTCATGATTCAACTATCATTGCCACGACGGTGTTAGATGGTTGAAAAACTCAAACAAATTATCGCATTTATTAGGCTGGGAAATCTGGCCCTTATTGCGCTGTACTATTTTGTTTTTGATACATTCTTGTTATGGCCTATAAGAGTGCATGTAGCACAAGAACCGGTTCTCTCGCCAGACGACTTTAACCTTCTCCTCCTCGATGTAATCTTGGTGACTGTCATAGGTTATTGGTTGAACGATTGGAGAGATCGAGCGGCTGATAAGAAGAATCGACCCGACAGGTTTCTTGTAAAAAATGAGATTAAACTGGGCGGGTTTTTAATTCTTATCGGGATTCCGGTCATCGTTGGGGCACTAATCACATTGCACCTCGGCATTAAAACGGGCAATGAAAAATGGACCGTTTTATACCCGGTTGTTTTAATCCTGCTCACCGTTTACGCTTACCGTGGAAAGCAAATGGGACTTGCCGGTAACGTTCTGGTCAGCATGCTGATAGCCTCGCTACCAGCCTTACTCATTATCGCTGAACGGGATCTATTCAACAAGTTAAAGGCCTCCAATAATGAAACGTATTTATCCATTGTCAGTCTCTTGATGGTGTATGGGAGTCTGATGTTTTTTTCGAATCTGGCTAGAGAGTTGGTCAAGGATTGCGAAGATTTGGAGGGAGATACAGAAGTAGGGTCCAGGTCATTTCCAATTCAATATGGTCTGCCATTGACTCGGTGGTTGATTTCGGCAAACATTTTTTTGGCCCTTGTAGCACAGGGATTTTTTGTTTTTCAAATGGCCAACGAAAACGCCACCCGAATCGTTGCTATGGTGATTTCAATGCTTTTGATTTCTTCATTCTGGTTACTGTTTAGAGGGAAAGTCGAAACCAATTTTAGAGTCTTAAGTCAAGGACTGAAATTGACCATGCTTTTAGGAATAGTTCAACTTGCGATTTACATGCTTTTGGAATATTCCCAGATCAATTAAAAATTCTTTTACTTTTCACCCTCATTTTTCACACTACTATGAAACAAATTCGACACCTCTGGCTGATTACAGTCAGTCTCCTGGTTTTGACCGCATGCAGCGGCGGCGGAGATGCCTCATCTGATGATGCTAATGATTCAACGGCCACTGATCTACCAGCCGTCCTTCAAAACGGAACCACTACACTGGATTTAGGCGATTACTTTATGCCTTTCTCGATCTATATTCCAGATTCAATGCGTGGAATTCCAACGATCGAAGAGACCGGTTATGGTGAGACCGTTATATCGGTTGGCTCAACTTTTCATATGGTTGCCGCTGAAGGTGGTGATCTCAATTTGTTCAAAACAGAGATGATGAATGATCTCATGTATAAGAATACAGTAGTCGAAGAAGGCGAGGATTTTATTCTATATAAGTCAGAAATTGATGGTTCGTTCCTCGATCCGGAATTCCATTTTTATTCAGTGAAAACATTAAATGGCGTGACCTTTGAGTTTCACGATTTCAATGAAGAAGGCGGATACGCAGAGAGCGTTGCCCGATTTATGCTTGAAAGCGTCAATCATCTTATTGTAAATCAGGAGGCATCATAACTCCAGATAAAATGGAATGCTAAATTTGTGCAGCTTATGAGCCCTGTCAATCTCAATTTAACAGAAACTTCAATCCGAGTGAGACTGTTTAATCTGCTTGTTTTTCTTCTCGTTTCCGGCTTTGCTATGGCTGGGAATATTGTCTTGGAAGGAAATTATCAAGGGAAGAATTTATACGTTAGAAACCCTTTTGCCGGATCAGGTGTTGGTTTCTGTACGTTCGAAGTCACGGTAAACGGAAGCGTTACTACAGACGAATGGAACTCAAGTGCATTTGAGATCGACTTGAGCATTCACAATCTGGAGCTTGGTGATCAAGTTGTGGTGGTGATTAAGCACAAGGACGACTGTGCACCTAAAGTGCTCAATCCAGAAGTTCTAAATCCAAAATCCACATTTGAGACTGAGAGCATTGCGATTGGAAATGATGGTGTTTTAAAATGGTCTACGAAAAACGAAGCCGGAGTACTTACGTTCATCGTTGAACAGTACAGATGGAACAAGTGGGTTTATGTAGGTGAAGTAGAAGGAGAAGGAAGAACAGGGAAGGTGAATAGCTACCAGTTCAAAATCACTCCACACTCAGGAGAAAACAAATTTAGAGCGAAGAAAGTTGACTATACAGGAGTTCCTCGATACAGTCCAACGGCATCTTATCAGAGCTCAAGTCCGATTCTTGACTTCAACCCAAAGAAGGGTGTAGACAAGTATATGGACTTCACAGGTGAGACTATGTTTGAGGTGTATGACATTCACGGTAACATCGTGAAAAAGGGATATTCCGATAAAATTGACTGCGGAAATTTGAAAAAAGGACTTTATTATCTTAACTTCGATAACTCTACGAGCGAGTTCACGAAGAAAAAATGACATTGATCGAAGAACGGAAAGCCCCTCTCCAAAGACTCTGCGGGGAGGGGTTTTTTAGTGCCCTGAAATGAAGAAAATCGAGCATATCGGTATCGCAGTTCGGGACATTGACACAGCAAACGAGACCTATTCCAAGCTTTTTAATTCTAAGGCCTACAAAGAAGAAGCTGTTGCCTCTGAAGGAGTGACTACCAGTTTTTTCATGATGGGTGAGTCAAAGATTGAGTTACTTGAAGCGACTACTCAGGACAGCGCTATTGCCAAGTTTATAGAGAAGCGGGGCGAGGGCATTCACCACATAGCCTACGCTGTTGATGACATCATGAGTGAGCGTGAAAGATTAATTGCTGAAGGTTTTCAGGCCATCGGTGACATCAAGGAAGGTGCGGACAACAAGTTGGTGTGCTTTTTTCATCCTAAATCTGCCAATGGCGTCTTGGTCGAATTATGTCAAGACAGGACTGAATAGTTCTTCGAGGGTTTCCCCATCCCACAAATGATAGGCTTGCATGCCCAATATTCTTGCGCTTTCAATGTGCTGAGTAGAGTCATCCACGAACAATACTTGATCTGCGCTTAGGCCTTGTTCCTCGAGAATTATTTCAAAGGCCTCGTGGTTCGGTTTTCTGAGTTGAATTTCGTGAGATAAGTACAATTTGTTGAAGAAGGGACCCAGATTGTGGTGGCCGTGCTTAGTATGAAGCAGAGAGTTGAAAAATTTGAGATGAATCTCGTTTGTATTGCTCAGTAAAAATGATCGGTATTGCTTCTTGATGCGGTTCAAGGTTTCAAGCCTGCCTTCAGGGAAGGCGAGAATAATGGCATTCCATGCAGCCTCAATTTCTAACGCAGATCGATGTGGAATTTCCTTCTGAATGCGCTTGATAAATTCATGACCGGTAATTGCTCCCGTTTCTAATTGATCAAAGAGGCCATCTTGTTGTAGTTGAGAATAGAGTTCGCCGAAATTATCGAAGTCTAAATTGACAAATGCTTCTACTGTTTTGTGGTAGTCAATGTCTAGAATTACTCCCCCTAAATCTAGGATGACGGCCTCTACTTTTCCCCACTCAATTTGCATCGGTCTAAAGTACGAATGATTACATTTGACGCCCTTTAGAAACAGGGATTTCGGCTGGAGAAGCACCTCAGTTGAAATGAAGTTTCATCGGTCCTATAGCTCAGTTGGTTAGAGCACCTGACTCATAATCAGGTGGTCCCTGGTTCGAGTCCAGGTGGGACCACGAAAAAACCCTCATCGTTTTGATAGCGTTGGGGGTTCTTTATTATGAGCCAGAGGTCGTCTTAATTTTATTGCAAGTGTTGGTACGACTAGGTTTCATGATTGATTAAAAAACAATCACTCACCTTTTTGCTCCACCAACTTTCGCTAAAAACAGCGGCAATAATCAAACATAGAAGGAACACGCTTTACGGCTCGAAAAGTACAAAAAACATCGTTTCAGACAGTTTTCAGACAGTTATGAGACAGTTAATTTACCTTCAATGACGATGTCAGTTTGATGTATTATTCCTAAATATTTCAGCCCGATGCTTATGTACTATCTGTCTAGATAATTGAAGTACTTCTGCAATTTGA